>UMKU01062596.1_pt1 | contig 70822 bp, 65 predicted proteins | sample 1966411 | NCBI WGS metagenome assembly UMKU01 (sample SAMEA4836187, study PRJEB28245) | human gut metagenome | biome: gut microbiome; material: fecal sample | place: Denmark | collected 2008
TGAATAACTTAATTTAAAATTTAATCTACTGTGTAAATTCATTTCACATTTTTGCTACACTATTGATTAAAATTGCTATTTTATAGATCTAATTTAGATGATTTTATATACTTTATATTATTTTTTTCTTATAATTACAAAAAAACAAAACATCTAAAATTTATAAACTTTCCTAAATAATTAAATTTACAAAAAAGGAAAAAACATGCAATAATTTTGAATACAAAACTTTAACAAAATACATAATATAAATATATTATTTTTAGAGGTGATTTTTTGAACAAAAAAACAGTAGTAATTACAGGTGCAGGCTCTGGTCTTGGAAGAGAGGCTGCTATAGAACTTGCAAAAAGAGGCCATAGTGTAATTGCAACGACAATGTATGAAAAACAAGCACAAGAAATTAATACTCTTGCAAATGACAGAAAAATTGATTTAAAATCTTTTAAACTTGATATTAATTTAGAAAGTGACAGAAAAAAGTTAAAAGAGTTAGATTTTGATGTTTTAATAAACAATGCAGCAATTGGAGATTCAGGTTCAATTTCAGATATTTCAGTAGATAGAATTGAAAATGTATTTGAGACAAATGTTTTTTCAAATATAAAAATAACACAAGTAGCATTAAAAAACATGATTGAAAGTAAAAGAGGTAGAGTTATTTTTCTATCTTCACTTGCTGGTAGAATTTCAATTCCATTCTTAGGTCCATACTGCGCCTCAAAATTTGCAATTGAAGGATTTGCATCATCACTTAGAAAAGAAATGAAAAAACTAGATGATGTAAACATTCAAATTGGCATAATAGAGCCAGGGGCTTATGCCACTGGCTTTAATAAGGAGAATAATGAGAAAAAATATGAATGGATGTATAAAGATTCATATTTTAAATATAAATGGAAAGATATAAAGGAAAAAGAAACAAAGTATTGGAATTTTATAGAAAAGAAAAATTTCAATTCTATAATAAAGCAATACATACATTCAGTTGAGGATAGAAAATTAAAATTTAGATATACAGCTCCAAGAACTCAAACTTTTATAATTCAATTACAAAGAATATTTGGGTTTTAACTATGTATGAAAAGCTATTTCTAGCTTTTCTTTTTTTAGCAGTTATAACTTCCTTTATTTTCTTCAAAACAACAGCAGCAACATTTTGGTTCTGGTCTAGGGCAACATATCTCTTTACTTTGACAGCAGCATCCACATTGGTTTTTTTGAACATTGCATTGACATTCACAACTATTCCAATTGTTTTGATAGTATCCACATCCTGTATTTTTATTGCAATTACACATTAACTTTATTTCCCTCCTTTTATATATTAGTGTATATTTCAACACTAATATATAATATGAATATTAAAAAAAATTGATACAAAAAAGACTAGGAATTAACCTAGCCTTAAAACAAGTTTTATATATATGAAAAAGTTTTTTTCTTGTTTACCGTTCATTTTATTCTAATTTTGTATAGGAATCGTCTTTATATTTTTTATTATGGAAAGTTAAAAATTAAATTTTAACTCTAAATTTATCTTACATATACCACCTTCTTTCAATAATTTATTCTCTATATATTAAAATCCTACAAGGATTTATCTTCTTTATTTACAAATAATCGTTAGTTATCATATATCACCTCCTAAAAATCGCATCTTGAGTTAATAACGTCTATTGCTATCACCTCCTTAGATTCTTATTTTAATATATTTAATAACATTAATAGTTAATTATTATCTGCATTTACAGAATATTCTTTCTATCTATATCACCCCTCTCAATAAATTTATTAATTCTATATATTTACAGGCTATACATAGCCAAATCAGTTTTCATATTTACTACATTATATTTTATAATATTAAGTATAGAACAATTTAATTTGTACTATTTTCATCTACAACTAAATTATACTTTATAATTGTGATAGTTTTATGATAATATAGTAAAATATATATGAATTAATAAATTGGCTAACTAATAATAGTATTAATAATATTTTTCCCTCCTTTGATAGTTATATTATAACTTAACTTTATGATAAAAATTTATGTAAAAATTGAAATATCTATGAAAAAATATATAAAACATTATTAAAACAGTTTAGTTATATTTACAAATTTTTTTCTAGCGCACTATTAAATTAATTTTTTTACTTTTTTCACCTTTTTTTATTGATAAATAAATAATCCTGAGGTATAATTAAATAAGTAAATTCGGAGGAAAACAAATGAGAAAATCAAAAGAAAAATATAGTCCAAAAAAAATAAAAAAAGCTATAATAGTTTCTTCGATAGTTGGAATAAGTATTGCAGCAATACTTATTTCTTGTCTTGTATATGCTTATGTGTATGTTAAAAATATATGTAAAGATATTTTAAAAGACAAATCAACTCAAGAACTATTAAATGGTAATTTAATAAATAATATGCAGATATCAAGCTATATATATGATAAAGACGGTAATCAAATAGGATATCTATATGGAACAGAAAATAGAGTTGAAATAGAATACAAAGATCTACCTAAAAATTTAGTCAATGCAATTATTTCTATTGAAGACGAAAGATTTTTTGAGCATCATGGGGTTGATATAAAAAGAACATCAGCTGCAGTTCTAAATTATCTTTCAAATAAAAAAGATTCAAGCTTTGGTGGAAGTAGTATTACTCAACAATTAGTAAAAAATCTAACCGATGATGACGAAACAAGTGTAACAAGAAAAATTCGTGAGTGGTATCGTGCATTTCTTTTGGAAACTAAATACAGTAAAGAAGATATTCTTAAAATATATACTAATACCATATATTTGGGTGAAAACGCTTATGGTGTACAAGTTGCATCTAAAGTATATTTTGATAAACCCGTAACAGATTTAAATTTAGCAGAATCTGCTATTTTAGCTGCAGCTATTCAGTCTCCTGAAGCTACAAACCCTTATACCAGCGAAAAATCAAAAGAAAGACTTTTAAATAGACAAAAAGTAGTTTTGAATAAAATGTTAGAACTTGGAAAAATAACAACTGAAGAATATAATGAAGCACTAAACACGCAAGTAACATTTAAAAAGAGCTCTGATATCAATCAAACTCAAACATATTTTGTTGACGCTGCAATTGAAGATGTTGCAAAAAATATTGCAAAAAAACAAAACATAACTTTTGAACAAGCAAAAAAAGATATTTACACTAAAGGTTATAAAATATATTCGACATTAGATCCAAGTATACAGCAGGTTATTGATAATACATATTCTAATACATCTATTTTCTATACTGATTCTAACGGTGGATTTATGCAATCAGCAATGGTTGTCTTAGACCATAAAAATGGTAATGTTTTAGGCTTAATTGGAGGTGCAGGTAAAAAAGAAGGAAATTTTGTTTTAAATCGTGCAACTCAAAGTTACAGACAGCCTGGTTCATGTATGAAACCTTTAGGAGCTTATGGTCCTGCCTTTGAATTAGGTACCCTTACTCCTGATTCATATGTTGAAGACTTACCTGTAAATATAAACGGATGGACCCCAAAAAATTATTATAATTATTTTAATGGATATGTTACTGTAAGACAAGCTATAGCAAAATCAATGAATCTTCCTGCAGTAAGAACTGTACAAAGTATGGACTTAAATTTTGCTTACAACTTTGCAAAAGAACTTGGTCTTAAGAGTTTATTACCTACAGATAAAGCAATTGCCCCACTATCTCTTGGTGGACTTACAAAAGGTGTAAAACCTATTGAAATGGCAAATGCGTATGCAACAATAGCAAATAACGGTATATATAACGAGCCAAAATTTTATACAAGAGTGGTAGACAAAGACGGAAATTTAATTTTAGAAGCAGATTATACAACAAAGAAGGTCATGAATGAAAACACAGCAAATATGTTAAAATCGTGTTTACAAGATGTTGTAAAATACGGTACAGCTTACGGATATGTTAACCTAGGGAATAATTTTGTCGCTGGTAAAACTGGTAATACAGACGGTGATGTAGATCAATGGTTCTGTGGTTTTTCAGATAATTATACTATTGCTTGTTGGAATGGATATGATGAACCAAAAGCTATAAATAGACCTTATCCATATGCTAGTGTAAGTTTATTCAATACAGTTATAAACGGAATCACTCATTAAAAAATATATAAAAATTAAAGCAGCTAGATTTTCTCTAGTTGCTTTAATTTTATTTATTATTTATTTACTTGCTTATTATTTATTCTTTCTGATTTAGCTATTTTAGCAATTTCTTTTTTAGGTTTATTTACTCTGTCTAATTCAAACCAAAAGCAAGCTCCTTTAGTATATTCACTCTCAACTCCATAATCTGCTTTATGAATATCTAATATATTTTTTACTATTGAAAGTCCTAGTCCACTTCCAGAATCAGGTCTTTTAAAAGATTCAGTAGATTTGTAATATCTACTCCAAATATGTGGTAAATCTTCTTTCTTTATGCCAATTCCATTATCTATTACAGATATTTTCACTTTTTTTGGTGATAAATCTATTTTTACCTTTATTTCTTTACTATTACTACTATGATTTATTGCGTTAGAAATCAAGTTATATAGCACCTGTTGTATTTTAGACTTATCCACCCTCACATATGCTTCTTTTGGAATATCAGTAACTAGGTTAAAATCTGACAAATTGTTTGCCATTTTAAATCTTTCTACTATATTTTTTACAAGTTCACAAATATCTACTGTTTCCTTATTTAAAACTAAAAGCCCAGACTCAATTTTAGATATATCCATCATATCATTTACAAGAGTTGTTAATCTATCTGTTTCATCAATAATTACCTTTAAATGTTCCTCTCTTTTTTCTTTATTATCACCTGATAAATCCCTAATCATTTCAGAATATGCCTTTATCATCGTAAGAGGTGTTCTTAAATCATGTGAAACATTTGCAATTAATTCTTTTTTTATTTTATCAGTTTTTGCCAGTTCCTTAGTTGTAAAATTAAGAGTATCAACTAGATCATCCAATTCTTTATATCCTGCCTTTTCAAATGTAACATTATAATTTCCTCTAGCTAGTTTTTTTGTTTCTTCATTTATATTTTTTATTGGTCTAGACAATCTTCTAGAAATAAATACAGAAATTATAGATGCAATCAAAAGTGCTATAAATGTTATATACAAAAGTTGACTTTGAAGAACTGTTGTAGTTGCATCAATAGGATCTATAGAAGATACTATAACAAGATAATTTCCAGAATCTTGCATGAACATTCCATATACATATAATTCACTTTTAAATTTATCAATTTTCAAAGTATAATTTACTCTTTTAATTGGGCTTGATTGTATTTTTTCAACAAACTCACTAGTATCAATAGTAACAGGTCTTGTTGGCATTTGCGTTACATTTCCCTGTCCTGATGAATTATTAGATGAGTAAATCATATTAGAATTTTTATCAAATATAAAAATAGAAGCGGCATTTTTGTATGCAATATTATCTATATAATCTTCATAAGTATCAGAATTATTATACTCAATTTCAATATTTTCAGCTATTTTGTGTACCTCACTTTTTTTCATTGAGCTATAATAACTTTGAATAAAAATTACTTGCATAAACCATAAAATAATAAATAGAGCTATTGCAAATATAAAAAAATAAAGCCATATTTTAAAGGTAAGTGTATTTTTATTTGCATTTATAAATTCATTTAAATTATTTTTACTCTTCAAACTTATACCCCATCCCTCTAATTGTAGTTATCTTATCTCTATATTTTCCAATACTATTTCTTAGCATTTTTACATGAGTATCAACAGTCCTATCTTCACCAAAGAAATCATATCCCCAAACTTCATTTAATATTTTTTCTCTTGATAATGCAATATTTTTATTCTTAATTAAATATACAAGCAAGTCGTATTCTTTTGGTGTTAGTTCCTTTTTCTCTCCATCAACTATAACAACTCTTCCTAGCATATCAATTTCTAAGCCTTCAAATACATATTTATCTTCTTTTTTTGTTTTACTATTATTTTTTACTCTTGATGTTATTGCAGCTACTCTTGCCATTACTTCTTTTGGACTGAATGGTTTTACAACATAGTCATCTATTCCAATTTCAAATCCAAATAATTTATCATACTCTTCTCCTCTTGCAGAAAGCATAAGTACAGGTATATTTTTATTTTTTCTTATCTCCTTTATAGCAGAAAATCCGTCAAGCTTTGGCATCATTACATCCATTATAATTATATCAAAATCTTTCTCTTTACATATTTCTACAGCTTGCATTCCATTACCTGCTTCTTCTACTTCATAACCTTCAAATTTTGCATATTCTTTTATTACATTACGAATATTTACCTCATCATCAACAACTAAAATTTTCAAATTATCCCCTCGCTTTAACATACACACATATTATATATCATTTTTGTGATAGTTTTATGAACTTTATGTAAAACATGCAATTTTACGTTTATTATATCATATTATAATAAAAATATATAGATAAAATTAATATTCTGTATAAAAATAAAGCATTAAACAATAGTTCAATGCTTTATTTTGAGTTACAACTTAACGTTTAAAACATCCATTTCCAATAAATTCTTTAAGAATAGAATCGTTAGGAATATGTGTTGTTTCTATCGGTAAAAAGTTATTTAAAAGTTTATACAGCCTCCTTGCATCTGAATAATACATACTGTTTTCTGGAATTTTTAAAAGCAATTTTTCTGCAAATGGTTTTAAAACTCCAAGTTCATATACAAGATTTGTATTAAATATTGCATCGGCAAGGTTAACATATGGAAAAATGTTTTTCCTTTCGCCATCTAAAACTTTTTTCCAATTACTTAAGGTATCCTCTGGACTTACACCCCTTGTATCTGAATCTCTGACAATTCTACGGATAAGTCTTGTATCATTTGAAGATACTTTAGTAAAATGATCAAGTCCCAATGTTACCAAAGGTGCGAGATATATTTTAAATGACTTTGCATTTATCAATTCATGAACTTTTGGATTTAAAGCATGAATGCCTTCAATAATCAAAATATCATTTTTTGACATATACAAAACATTGTTATTGTTAAATTCCTTTTTAGAGCACTTAAAATTATACTCTGGAACACGCACGCTGTTACCATTAAGTAAACTATTCATTTGAATACTAAACAACTTAAGGTCAAGATTGTTTATTGATTCATAATCCTTTTTGCCATCAACAACAGGAATTTTTTCCAAATCATGAAAATAATTATCCATAGATATATGTATAGCTCTTTTACCGACTATCTTAAGTCCATCTTCAAGCTTTTGAGAAAATGTTGTTTTTCCAGATGATGATGGGCCAGCAATAAATATCGCTCTTATATCCTTATCAGAATTTATTTTCTTCAAGATTTCCAAAATTCTCTGAGAATGATTAAGTTCAGCATAACGTATATCATTTGAAATAGTATCTCCAAGCACATGCATATTTAAATCAGATACACTATTTATTTCAATATTTTTTTCAAATTCTTTGAATTTATTAAATTCATTGATAACATTATTTGATATTACTTCAGTATTAATTTTATCAATATTATCATCATCTGGCAAAAATAAAATAGCTCCATCCTTATATGGTTTTATTTCAAAGTTTGTTATATATCCTGTTGTAGGTGCAACAAGTCCATAGAGATAGTTATAATAATTGTCGCATTCATAAAAAGTATAATTATCCTTGGTCTTTATTCTGAAGTTATCGAGCTGATGTTCTGAGCCCAAACTTTTATATACCTTCCTTGCCCCCTCATAAGAAAGTTTATGCTTCGTTATACGAATATTATACATAATAATATTCCACATTTTCTCTCTTATATCTTCAATAAGATCTTCGTCAACTTGCTGCTTAAACCGAATAAAATAATTATTTTGTATTTTATTGGTAAATTCAATTTTATTCATGTTAAGTGATAAATCATAACAAGCCTTTAAAAAAATAAGTTTTAGAGTACGGGCATAAATCCTCTTACCTTCATCAGAGTAAAATGTTATGGGTTCAACTACAGAATCCTCAACAAGTTTATAATATATTGAATGAATACTGTTGTTTACCTTTACAGCCAATATTCTATTATTATCATCACTTAAACAATCTTTTACCATTGTTTCCTCTTTGACAATTTTTGTTTTACCTTCAATTTCAATTTTTATCATGTTAGTCAACATAATATGATCCTCCTTTGTATAACAATATGATTAAATTTTAATGTATCTATTATTATATCAAAGTTATTCTTTATTTTCAAGTTTTATGACAACTTTTTACATTTTTTTTAATGATATATCATTATTCATTTCTGCTATAATCCATTTCATTATAACATTTACAACATATTCTATTTGCTCGCAACTTAAATTAGTACCTGCCTTTATTTTATGCCACTTATATAAACATCCTCTACAACATGTGGCTGTGGCATGCTGCGCAATAAAAACAGGATGTCCTCTCATAGGTGTTTGTTTACCATCATTTAATATTTGTGATGGTGCCAAACGTTTTTTTACAAAATCATATGCATGTTCTCTTATTTTATCTAAACCCTTATTAGTGACATATTCTTTATCTTTTTTACTTAAATGAAAACTACTTCTAAATTTTGATCTAGACAATTTACCAAAAATATCTTCCATTATTCTCCCCTACTATTAATTAAATTTGCAGATTTATTTTCACATCAATTCAAATTACTTTAGTTATACTTTACTATATTATTTGTCATATTTATATATTTTTCTAAATAAATATTTTGTGAATTATTTTCTCTAATAGTTTTTGTAAATTTATTGATACACTTTTATCTATTTTTTCTTGCAATATTTCATTATTTGATATAATCCTAATTCCAATGCATGGAATATTAAATTTTTCACATACACAATAGCAACCAATACTTTCCATATCTTCACAATCACACTTAAACTTTTCTCTTATCCAAGATATTCTATCACATTCTCTATTAAATATATCTCCACTTCCTAAGGTACCAATACATATTTTATTTTCATAAACATTATTAAACTCATTTCTAAATATTTGAGTATAACTTTCCTCAGTAACTTTTGCATCAATTGCTCTTTTATTTAATTCCCAGTTAAGAGGGTTTGAACCTTCACCTTTATATAACATTGGAGTTTTATACGCATTTATATTACAACATCTTTTTCCTATTACAATATCTCCAATATGTAAGTCATTAGAATAAGCTCCTGCTATTCCTTGATTTATAACAAAAGTAGGATTAAAAGACATAATGCCTATAGCCGTTGCCATTGTTGAATTTACAACTCCAACCAAAGTTTTTGATATTATAACATTTACATCGTTTATATTTCCTAAATAAAATTCAAACTCAGATATTTCTTTCTTTACTTTGTTACTCATTTTACTTAATAAATAATTAATTTCAATATCTAGTGCACCTTGTATTAATACAATATTTTTCTTCATTATTTCACCTCATATACCAATAAACCTGCTATAACGTATACACGCATTATAGCAGGCTTTAATTCTAGGCTAAAGTCATTATTAAGTATACTATTATATCTACTATCTAATTAAAATATAAATTTTAATTTAATGTTTAAACACAGTAATATAAAATTTAAAATAAAGCAGTTAATTCTATTAAATTTTAAAAACTAAAGTAGAAAAAAATGGGAAAATAACACCATTCAAAGGAACTTGAACAGTGCTATTTTAATGTATTTATAAATTATTGGAGGCGCCTATCAGAATCGAACTGATGATCAGAGTTTTGCAGACTCGTGCCTTACCGCTTGGCTAAGGCGCCTTATACTAAATATATATTAAGTATAAAAAAATTTATTACACTTTTTATATATAAAAATAAGGATTATAAATAATCCCTATTAAAATAAATGGAGCGGAAAACGGGGCTCAAACCCGCGACCTTCGCCTTGGCAAGGCGACGCTCTATCAACTGAGCTATTTCCGCTGGTGGCTTGAGACGGAATCGAACCGCCGACACGAGGATTTTCAGTCCTCTGCTCTACCAACTGAGCTATCAAGCCATAAATATTAAGCATAATATGGATTAACATCAACTTAAAGTATAATATCATAATAGCAACTGTTTGTCAATTACTTTAATGAAAATTACAAAAAAATAAGTAAATTAAAATTATGCTATTATTAAAAAAAGAGATGATTTTTTCATCTCGTTTATCACCATAGTTTGGCGACCCGAATGGGGCTCGAACCCACGACCTCTAGCGTGACAGGCTAGCGTTCTAACCAACTGAACTACCGGGCCAAAAAAATAAGTGGTGGGCACTACAGGGCTCGAACCTGTGACCCCCTGCTTGTAAGGCAGATGCTCTCCCAGCTGAGCTAAGCGCCCACTTACTGATGACAGAAATAATTATATCCTAAAATACTATATTTGTCAACACTTTTTTTGTATTTTTTTATACTTTTTTTATTATATTTTCTATCATCGTGCTAAATCAATATTTACTTTAGATACAGACTACATAATTTAAAATATATGTATTATTTTACATCACTTATTACTTTATAGACCTTTTCTTTTAAGTTATCATATTTTTTTATTACATCAGATATATACTCATCATACATTTTATTAAATAAAAAGAATCCCTGTACCTTATCTGCGCCATATTTTATTGCTTTTTCTAACTGTTCTTTAGTTTCTATGCAACATATTGTTATTTCAGATTCCAAGTCTTTAGATAATTTTATTACATTTTCCAAACAATTATCATTTAAATCGCTTTCCTTAGATATATATTTTGCATATAATTTAATTTCATCAATATTTAAATTGTTGTATAATATCATATCCTCATATTTTATATTAAAATTATTAATAGAAATTTTGGCACCAGATTTTTTTAGCTTTTCAAACATAGATCTATACATATTTATTTTTTTTAAATCTATATTGTTTGTAAGTTCTAAAATAACTTCACCTTTACTAACATTATACTTTTCTAATATTTTGCATAACTCATTAGTAAAATCATCTTTCATAAAATGTCTTGTAGAAATATTTACAGCCATTTGAATATTTGTATATCCATTATTTTTAAGCTCTGTTAATTTCTTACACATATTCTCTAATACAAATCTATCAAGTTTTACTATTATTCCCATTTCATCTGCTTGCTTTATAAAATAATCTGAATCAAGTTTGCCAAGAACTGGATGATTCCAATATAATAATGCTTCAAAACATATATTATCCATATCATTTAAATTAATTCTTGGCTGTAATGATATTGAAAATTCATTTTTATCATATGCTTCTTTTAAGTCTTTTTCCATTTTATTTTTATTATCAAGCTTTGCTTTTAATGATTTATTATGAAAATAATAGCCATTTTTTCCATTTTCTTTTATATAATACATGGCATCATCTGCATACATGATAAGCTCAGTTTTAGTCTTAGCATCTTCCGGAAATACAGATATTCCCAAACTATACTGAAGTGAAATACTAGTTCCTTGAATCATAATAGGTTCCTCAAGCTGTTTTTTCATATAATCAAGTACTTTAGTTATATCTCTCGTTGTTTTTATATTTTGTATTACAATTGAAAATTCATCTCCACCAAGTCTATATGCAACTGCATTTGATGGCAATTTTTCATCAAAAGTTCTTGCCAAGTACACTAAAAGTTCATCACCTGCGTCATGACCCATTGTATCATTTATTTGCTTAAATCCATCTAAATCCATAAAACATACTGCAAATTTATTTCCTTTTTTTATAAGTTTATCAAGAACAGATAAAAACAAATATCTATTTCCTCTCCCAGTAAGTTGGTCAGTATAGGCTTGTTTTTTTTCAATTTCTCTTTTTCTAATTTTTCTGTAGTTTATAAGTTGATACAAAACAAAGCCTAGTATAACCAACAAAAATATCTCTGCAATCTTTAAAAATGTAGGATTTGTAAGAAAATTCCACATATAAAAACCTCTCTTTTTAGTTTATTTTACAACTATATTTACAATTCTTGATTTTATAACAATTATTTTTTGTATTTGTTTTCCATCAATATATTGTGTTAATTTATCATCATTTTTAACTTGCTCTTTTATTTCCTCTTCTGAAAATGATGTTGGAACAGTTATTTTAAATCTAACTTTTCCATTTATTTGAACTGCAAGTTCAACATTACTTTCAATTATTTTAGATATATCATATTCAGGCCATTTTGAACTAAATATATGTCCTTCAAATCCAAGTCTTTCCCATAATTCTTCTGTAACATGTGAAGCAATAGGATTTAATATTTGTAAAAAAGGTGCAATATATTTCTTACTTACTTTTTCTTGTTTATATAACAAATTAACATATGTCATCATTGCAGCAATTGCAGTATTATATTTTTGTTCTTCATAATCTTCTGATACTTTTTTTATCGTTTTGTTTAACTCTTTTTCAATTTCGTTATTTGTTATATCTTCATCAGTTGCAAATTCTTCAATTCTAGTTACTCTATCTAAGAATTTTTTACAACCTTTTACCCCATTTTCATTCCAAGGAGCTGAATCTTTGTAATCAGCTATAAATAATATATATGTTCTTAATGTATCTGCTCCATACTCTTTTACAATATCATCAGGATTAATAACATTTCCTTTTGATTTTGACATTTTATCTCCATCAGGTCCTAATATTAGTCCTTGTGTAGTTCTTTTAGAATATGGCTCTTTTGTAGGAACTAAACCAATGTCATACAAAAATCTGTGCCAAAATCTTGAGTATATAAGGTGACGTGTAACGTGCTCCATTCCACCGTTATAACAATCAACTGGAAGCCAATATTTTAGTTTTTTACTATCTGCAAATTCATTGTTATTTTTTGGATCAATATATCTTAAGAAATACCAACTAGAACCAGCCCACTGAGGCATAGTATCTGTTTCACGAGTTGCGTGTCCACCACATTTTGGACAAGTTGTATTTACAAAGCTATCAACCTTTGCAAGTGGTGATTTACCATCTTCACCAGGTATGAATTCTTCTAAGTCTGGAAGTTCAAGTGGTAAATCTTTTTCATCCATTGGAACAAGACCACATTTATCACATTTTACAATTGGAATTGGTTCTCCCCAATATCTTTGTCTTGCAAAAGCCCAATCTTTCATATGATAGTTTGTTTTTTGCATACCAATTTTATTTTCTATAATATATGCTATTATTTTTTCTTTTGCCTCTTCAACTGTAAGTGAGTTTAAGAAACCAGAGTTTACCATTATACCTGTTTGAATATCAGTAAATGCTTCCTTATCCAAATTAACTTCTGAACTATCACTTTTTACTACTTGTTTTATATCAATACCAAATTTCTTTGCAAATTCATAATCTCTTGTATCATGGGCTGGAACAGCCATTATAGCTCCTGTACCATATCCCATCATAACATAATCTGTTACATAAAGTGGTATTACTTCATTTGTAACTGGATTTAAAATGTTAATACCTTCTACTTTAACCCCTGTTTTCTCCTTAGATAGCTCTATTCTTTCAAATTCAGTTTTTCTTTTAGCCTCTTCTCTATATTTTACTATTTCATCAAAATTAGATATTCTATCTTTTAATTCATCAATTATAGGGTGCTCAGGTGCAATTGCCATATATGTCACACCAAATATTGTATCTGGTCTTGTTGTATAAACAACTAAATCATCACCAGTCTCATTAACTTTAAAATCTATTTGTGCACCATATGATTTTCCAATCCAATTTTTTTGTTCAATCTTTACACGTTCTGGAAAGTCAACTTCATCTAAACCTTCAAGTAGTTTATCTGCATATTCTGTTATCTTTAGCATCCATTCTTCTTTTTCAAGTTGAACAACATCACTATCACATCTATCACATTTTCCACCTTGAGACTCTTCATTTGCAAGAACAACTCTACATTTAGGACAAAAATTTACATATCCTTTTGATTTATATGCAAGTCCATGTTTGTATAATTGCAAGAAAATCCACTGTGTCCATTTATAATATTCTGGTCTTGTAGTATCTATAGCCCTATCATAGTCAAATGAAAACCCTACAGATTTTAACTGATTTGTAAAAGTTTCAATATTTTTATCTGTAACTTTTCTTGGATGAATTCCTGTTTTCATCGCATAGTTTTCTGTAGGAAGGCCAAATGCATCAAATCCAATAGGAAATAACACATTATATCCTTGCATTCTTCTTTTTCTTGAAATAATATCCATTCCAATATATGCACGTATATGCCCTATATGCATACCAGCTCCTGATGGATATGGAAATTCAACTAAAGCATAGTATTTCTTCTTTGAAAAATCATCTGTTGCATTAAAGCATTTACTTTCTTCCCATATTTTTTGCCACTTTTTATCTATACTTTTATCATACATTATCTTTACACCTCATTACTTTACGTATCTTTCATATTCGCTTTCGATAAATCTATCTGTCATACCAGATAAATAGTCTACTATTATTTGCTCTTTTTTATTATTCAATACGTATTCTTTGTTTTTATTATTTAAAAAGGTTTCATATATATTATTTGATTTTTTAGAATTATTTAATGCTACCAGATATACATCAAAAAGCTCATTAAAAATTCTAGTGTATCTTTCAACATCTTCTTTTGTATTAGCCTTCATGTAAATATTTTTCATATTGAAATCTTTTAATTTATCTATAGCTCTATATACCGTATCAGACATTGATATATATGGCTTGTTAAAGCTATTTTCAATTATATCTAAAATAATACTATTCATAATCTCAGAGTTTTTAGTTCCAAGTACTCTTTTTATATCTTCTGGAATATCCCTTTCTGCAATTACCTTAAGTCTCATTGCATCTTCTATATCCTTCCCGATGTAACCTATTACATCAGAAATTCTAACAATACATCCCTCTATTGTCATAGGAATTAATTCATAATTATTTTTTTCATCATCAAGACATGCTTCATACTCTTTTTTAAATGTTGTTAAATCTTTTTTTACAGGAGCATACTTACTTTGTAGCATTTCCCCATTATGACACATTATTCCATCTAGTACTTGAAGAGTAAGATTACAGCCATTTCCACCATTTTCTATTTTAGTAAACATTCTTACACTGTTTAAGTTATGTGCAAAAGTCTTTCCGATTTTTTCTTTGGAAATATTATTTAGTATTATTTCTCCTGCATGACCATATGGAGTATGTCCAACATCATGACCTAGTGATATTGCCTCACATAAATCTTCATTTACTCCTAGCGCTCTAGCTATAGTTCTTGCTGCCCTACTTACAAATTGTACATGTGTTATTCTTCTTGATATATTATCATTTTCAATATCACTATATACCTGAGTTTTATCTATATATCTTGTATACGTAGAAGAGTGTATTATTTTATCTACATCTCTTTCAAATTCCAGCCTTATATCTTCTTTTTCACTTTTTTCTCTTATAGCATCAGATGATAAACAAGCAAAAGACGTCAAATTTTCTTCTGATCTTTGCATTTGTTTTTTTATTTCACTAAAATTATCCACCTTTTACTCTACCTCCTTCAAAATTATAGCAACATATTAATTGCGCCTTCCACACATTCAATTTCAAGTGGAAAATTAGGACCTGGGTCACCATCAACATCTGGAAGATCACATTTTCCTTTTGTTTTAGTAATTTTTATCCATTTTTCCTTTGAGTATATTATATTTTTATCAGTATAATGGGTTTTTGCAAGTAATTTTCCCGCAAGCAAACTTGTATCTGCAATATTACAATCTTTAATTATTAACATATCAAGGAGTCCATCTTGAATGCTTGAATTATCACAGAACGCATCTATTCCACCAACACTACTACCATTAAATATCAACATTACTTTTACTTTTTCAATGTATATATCATTTTCTGTTTCTATTTTCACTTCAAATGGTTTAAATTTTACCATTTGATTTACAGCAGTTATGAAATATGAAAGCATACCAAGAGAATTTTTTAAATTTGGATCTACTTTCTGAGATACATTAGTAAATAATCCTGCTGAACATATATTAACAAAATATTTATCATTTACTTTACCAACATCAACAGGCTGAACATTGAAAGTTAGTAATTTATCTATACACTCTGAAAAATTTTGTGGCATTTTTAGATGTCTTGCAAAATCGTTTGAGGTACCTGCAGGTATAACGCCAAGTGGAGTTTTAATATTATTTTTCATCATAACATTAACAACTCTATTTACAGTACCATCACCACCTGCAACAACAATTGCACTATATCCATCTTTATCTACATCTTTTAAAAATTCATATAAATTTGTATTATTTGCTGCTCTAAATATAGATACCTCTATATCATTATCCATAAATTTTTCTATAATAGGATCTAAAAAATATTTGAATTTACTTTGTCCTGCTCCAGAATTATATATTAATTTTATTTTTTTCAAGTTTACTCATCCTTTCTGGAATTTTTCATACTAATTATATTACATATCTATTGTTATTTCAAGAGAAAATGCCAAAATATAAAAAAAACGGATATTTTAATAATCATATTAAATCCCCGTTTTTTTACATATTTAATTAATTTTTATTAAGTCCTTTCGTTTGAATTTCATCTGTGCTATCAGTTATTCCGTCAATTGAAAATTCACTAACATTTCTATTTGTAACTTTAGACATAAATTTGGTATTGTAATTATACAAATAAATTCCCATTTCATTCTTTACTTTATAAAACACTGTATCATCTACATTTTGCAATATTTGTACAGAACCATATATAACCTTTTCCTTAGAGTTATCTGACAAACTTACACTCCATAACGAATTACTATCTGAAGGATTTATATAATATAATTTACCATTTGAAACAAATAAATATTTATTTCCATCTATTTCTTTAATATTTCCCTTATCTGATATTCCAACCGCATCAGAAAGTGAAGTACTATTACTACCATCTTTTCCTATTTTATATATTTTATTTTCATCTGCTTTATTTACAAAATATATGCTATTTTCATCTTGAATTATATATGAAACATTTTGACTATCAGTAAGTTTTAATTCAGAACCACCTTCAAGATCATATCTTACCAATATTTTTTTAGTTTTTTCTAGTTTAGCGACATATAAATTATTGTTATCAACTAATACTTCTGATACATTATCTATAGAAAATTCCTTGTTTTCTTTAGTATTTACATCAATATAACTTAACTTGTTATTTGCAATATAATAAACTCTTGTATCTGTTAAAGTATACTTTTCGACCCCAGAATTAACTAAAGTTTCTGTTTCAGAATTTTCTTTAGAAAATCTACATAAAGCACCATTTTTAATTCCATAAATATAATTATTTTTTGAAATTATATCATGCATTCCACTATTTTGATATATTAATGTATCATTAAATCCATCTGTTCTAATTGAGTTTAATGAGTAAACAGGATCATAAGTATACCCTTCTGTTACATAATACATATTATATACTTTCTGATTACTTACTCCATCACCTTCTACATACTTATAATTGTTTGATTTACTATATACATAAAATTGAAAAAATACATAAACTGCTAAAATAACTAAAGCTCCTACCATTATATATGAAATCTTACTTTTTTTCTTAAGACTTTGTTTCTGCTTTTTCTTTCTTTTTAAATATTCTTTTCTTGTAATTTCTTCTTCAGGATTTAGTTGTAATCTTGTCAAAATTATCAACTCCTTTTCTTTTGTCATATACATAATTATTATATACTACTTTTTAAATTTTGTAAATAATTTTATATCAGATTTTATATAAATTTTAGAGGAAAATTTAGCTAAAAAATGCAAAGAAAAAGTAATTTAAAGAAATATATTTAAGTCATTTATATTAAGTATTACATTTGCGCCTTCACGAATTAAAAAATTAGAAAAGAAACAATTTTTATCCCATATATCTCCAGGTATGACTAAAATATCTTTTCCAAAATCTAAAAAATTACTCACTAACGTGTTAGAATAACTAGTATATTTTGCTTCTGGAATTAATATAACATCTGCAATTGTTAACATACATATGATATTGTAAAGACTAAAAATATATAAATTATTTATATCCAACCTTTCTATTTCAATTGTCCTTAACTCACTTACATTTTCTATATTCACTATACTTATATTACAAGAGTTCTTCTTTATATTTTTGCTACCTATGCACACATTTATATTTTCTTTTACATTTTTGCAATTTAAAAAATATTTGCATTTTTCTATTCCATACTTACTTGTATTGTTATCACAAAAAATATATAGCTTTTTTCTAGTACAATTTAATAGATTTGTATTTCCATATACAAACGTATAAAGATATTTGTCATTAATTTTTACTTTTTGTATTTTAATATTCATATTATGAATTATATTTAATAATTTTTCTGATTGGATTTTTAATTTAGAACATACTAATTTATTTATAACTTCATTTGAAAAAAACATTTTATTTTTGATTAAAATTTGCTTAAACTTTAAACTATTATTTGAAATCTCATACATTTCTTTTATACTTCCAAAAGAAACTTCAAATTTCGAATATAAAGATAAGTCTAGCTTCTGTAAAGAACACAGAAGCCAGAATATATATTTATCTTCTATTTTGCATCTCCACCTTTTCTAATACAATATTTCCAATTTTTCCATTTTTTATATCATCAAGAAGTACATTTGCAGCCCTTGACATATCTACATTTCCACCTGATACTAAGCATCCTCTTTTTCTACCAATTACTTCTAATATATCATATGAATCAAGTTCATCCAAAAGTTCTTCTTCAATAGAATATGAATCTACAAGCAACTTTTTATATCCCTCATTGATTAGTAAATTAATACCTGAACATGCAAGTTCTTCGTTATCTACTACTTCTAGTTTGACATTACCAGTTAAAGCAAGCTTTACACCTGCATTATTTTCATCTAGACGTGGCATAAGAATTCCTGGTGTATCTAGAAGTTCTATATCACTTCCAACTCTTATCCATTGATTTTTTCTTGTAACACCTGGTTTATTTGATGTAGCAGCTGCATTTCTATTTGCAATTTTATTTATTATTGTTGATTTTCCAACATTTGGAATACCTGCAATTAAGCACCTATATATAGGTTTTACTTTTATATTTTTACTACTATATTTCTTTTCATATATCTCTTTTCCCTGTTTTCTTATTTCATTAACAAGTTTTGAAATATTTTCAGATTTATTTGCATTTATTAAAACACAAACATCTCCTCTATTTTTATAATAATCTTCCCATTTTGTAAGTTCTACTTTATCAGCTAAATCTGATTTATTAAGTACAACTATCCTTTTTTTATCTTTTGCAAGCTCGTCCATTAACTTATTATGGCTTGCAATTGGTACTCTAGCATCCAGTATTTCCACAACTACATCTATTAATTTTAAGTTATTTTTTATCTCGTTTTGTGCTTTTACCATATGTCCAGGGAACCAGTTGATACTCGTTGATGGTAAACTTTTTTTATCTTCATTCATTTTTTTATTTTTTCTCATTTCTCTTTTTTGATACATATCCATTATTTATCACTTCCTTTTTACAACTTGTAATTTTTTTATTATGGTTTATTTTTATTTACACACCTATAAATAAGTAAATATATTAAAATTATGCTAGAAATTCCTATTGAAATATTACCTATATTGTCCAAATTATATCCATTTTCCATAATATATTTTTCTAATTCTCCTAATTTAAACGTTCCCTCTGTAATATATAGTGTTTCTTTCTTTCCTAAAGAATGATATATGGTTAGTTTTCCAGAGCGCCAGCCCTGCCCTAATATAATTTTGGTAATATTATCTGTATTTTCTATTTTTTCATTTAATGATTGGTAAACTAAATCTCTGTTCTTTGAATTCACATTTATTGCAATGCCTTCTTTATTAAATATTGAAAGTGCAAATATAATTTCTAATATTGCAACTATTATTAATACATAATTTATTTTTTTCATTATTTACGTAACCTCTAAATTACTATTTTATTTTGTTCCTTCAAGTTTCTTTTGTCCTTTTGTTTCTAATTGCTTTTTTTCTCTTTCAAGTTCCTTTAAACTCTTTTTAGGTGTCGGCATTTCTTCTGGCATCATACCGCCAATATCTGCGATTGCTTTTCTAACTTTTTGACCAACTTCATAATGTACATCTTTTGCTTCTTTCTCACCTTGTACATTATCTTTTAAAAGTTTTTGCTTCGTTTGATTTATTCTAAATAAATTTGCAACTAATTCATCTTCATTCATATTATCTAAAATATCTTCTCTATATCTTAATTTTTTTCTTTTAAATATATCATCAGCTGTTTCACCATTATATAAACCTTTGTAGCCAGCATTATGAAATTCAGCCATATTTTTAACGCCAACAGAAGACGCAACTTTCTGAAGCGTATAATTACCTTGCTTTGTTAATTTTCTTTGATAAAATCTTTTTTCATCATCTGATAAAGAGTCATATTCTTGTTCAGTTATTTCTTGTTTTCTTGTTTGAACAGCAAAATATGTTTGTCCTAAAGCAACAACCTCTTTACTTGGATCAGCATTTTGCACTATCAAATAACATATGTATCTTGAAAGTTTATAATCTTGTATATTAGCAGTGGCATTATTATTTCTTTTTGACAACTTGTTGACCTTAACAAGTTGTTCATCTATATTAAATCCAGAATTTTTACAAGCCTCTTTTGCTTTATTTAAAACCTTTAAGAAATTTCTCCAGTCTTTATATTATAAAACTTTTGAAAGTTCCCTAGCATACCAATATTCATTTTCGTATTCATCTATATGTTTAATATTCTCAAAGATATTGTTAGTATATCTATCTTCAATTTTCTTCATTACTACCTCCTTATTTATTGATTCATATAAAAGATTTCCATTCTTCTTGATTGTTATTTTTCTTTTCTGCTCTAATTTTTCTTTTTTGATACATATCCATTATTTATAACTTCCATTCTCTATCATTCTTGTTTCATTTAAAAAATTATCAAAGTCTGATTTATATAATTTATCTTGTTTAACTTTAAATTTATCTAGCGCCTCTTTCTTATTAGCTGTATATGAATGGGTTAGATGTTGATTCCCTTTTTAGGATTTTCTCCGTATATTTAGGTATCTACACAAAATAATTTTTTAATTCTTCGTAATCGTAAAGATTATCATAATCCCTATATAAAAATATTCAAATTTTAATTTATCTAAAACATAAGAATCTTAAAGAACTCTATACACTAAAATTCATAGTTCTAATGCGTGATTTTACTAGCTATTTTTCATTATACCATATTTATTAATAATTATAAAGTAATTAGCTTTTAATAGCACTATTTATTCTTTTTTTTTAATAAATATTTACTACTTCTAATAAACTTATACACCGTTATAACTATTAACTGATTTACTTTAATCACAAATGTCTTGTACAAACATAAAATATATATATATGGAGGTATTTATGAAAAAGAAAATTTCATTTAAGTGTATTTCAAATTGTTCTTGTAATTCTAACTACTGTATTAGAATATATCACAAAGGAAAAATTATATATAATGGTTGCATAGATGATATAAATGAAATAACATTATGTTTTTTGTTATTTAGATGCTACACTGTAATTATACAAAATTGTAATGAGCTTATTCCTATGACATATATTTTAAATTTATGTCCTACTAACATATGCTATCAAAAATTTTTCTTCTTTTTTAAAGAGCAAAATGTAATACCCTCCATTAAATTTATGGTAACAGATAAAAATTATCCTGGATTACCAATAGAGAAAGGGGAATTAATGTTATGTCGGTACAACATAATATACAAATTACAAATGGAAAGGGAAGTTTAGCTTTAGCTAATGGAAATTACACTATAACAGCAGAAGCTTTTGGTTATAATCCTCCATCATTAGATCCATCAACTATTGAGATTATTGAAGGGAAAAATGAATATAGCTTTACAATTTCAGCTACAGGTACTTTAACACTTCACATAACAGATAATGGAACTGCTGGAGGTGTTCCTATTGAGGGTGCAACTTTTTATAGATGTGATGCAGAAGGAAATACCTATGGGGATATAATTACTTCTAACGTAGATGGTGATGCAATATTTAACAATGTTCCGTACTCAGCAGATGTCACACCTCTTAGTGTTTACTTTAAACAAGTTTCTTCTGATGGTGAACATACATTTAACGCAGAACTGCAAAATACTACATTACAGGATCAAGAAGTAACTTTACAAATTTCAAATCCAGATGCTACTGAAAGAACATTTACTTTTACGGACAAAAATTATGCTAACTTACCAATTGCTAATGGTAAATTAATAGCAGAAGGATAATACTTTAATATATATGCATAAATACCAGTACAAAAATGTACTGGTATTTATATATATAATTAGTCTATTTTTTCCTTAGTCTTAGCAGCTTTACCTACTCTATCTCTTAAATAGTATAGTTTAGCACGTCTTACTTTACCTTTTCTTGTTACTTCAATTTTAGCAACTTTAGGTGAATGTACTGGGAATGTTCTTTCAACACCAACACCAGAAGATATTTTTCTTACTGTAAATGTTTCGTTAAGTCCAGCATTTTGACGTTTAATAACAGTTCCTTGGAAGATTTGGATTCTTTCCTTATCTCCTTCTTTAATTCTAACTGATACTTTAACTGTATCACCTATGTTAAAGTTTTCAACTGTATCTTTCATATTTTCTTTTTCTATAGCTTTTATAATGTCCATCTTTTTCCCTCCTTTTATCTATTTATTATTTAAATCATTATATTTTTTTAATAAGTCTGGTCTATTAATTTTGGTAATTCTAATAGATTCATTTTTTCTATACTCGGCTATTTTTTTGTGATTACCTGATTTTAAAATTTCAGGTACCACTCTTCCCCTAAACAAATCTGGTTTTGTATATTGTGGATATTCAAGTAAATAGTTTGTATGAGATTCTTCAATTAAGGATTCACTATTTATTACACCAGGTATAAGTCTTATCACACTATCCATAAGTACCTGACTTGCAAGTTCTCCTCCAGTTAGCACATAATCACCAATTGATATTTCTAAAATATTATACTCCTCTATAATCCTTTCATCAATTCCTTCATAATGACCACAAACAAGTATATAGTTTGAATTGTCATTTGCAAGGCTATTAGAAAGATTATAGTTTAAGAGTTTACCTCTAGGAGATAAGTATATAATTTTTATCTCTTTTTCATACTTTTTTAAAATATCAGTTGCATAATCAATAGCTCTTGATAATGGCTCACATGACATTACCATACCACTTCCTCCACCATATGGTGGAAAGTCAACTTTTTTATGTTTGTTTAAAGAAAAATCTCGTATATCTATTACATCAACACTTACTTTTTCTTCATCAATAGCTCTTTTTATAACGCTTGTACTTAAAAAGCCATCAAACATTTCTTTAAAAAGTGTAAGTACAATAAATTTTGTCATATTAATCCTTTCATTATCTCTACATACATTTTTCTACCTGCTATATCTACCTTTTTTATAACATCCTTGATTGCAGGAAGATATATTTTTTTATTATCTAAAGTTACAATTTCATATACATCGTTAGCTGAACAATTTTGCACATCGTTAAGTGTACCAATTTTATTACCATCCATATCTAATACTTCAAGTCCGATAAGTTCAAAAACATAATATGTTCCTTCATCTAATTTTTCTAAATTTTCTTTTGGAATAAATATATCTTTATTCCTCAGTCTTAAAGCCTCATCAGGATCAGATAAATCTTTAATTTTAACAATTAACATATTCTTATGTACTCTTGCAGATTCAACGATGTATTTTTCTTTTCCATTATTATCTAAATAAAATTCTTTTATTTTTGACAAATTCTGAATATCATCAGTATATGGATAAACTTTAACTTCACCTTTTATACCGTGTATATTTACAATTTTACCTATTAAAATATAGTCCACCTTATTTATTCTCCTCAACATTTACTAACACTTTTTTAGAATTTTTCATTCCGTATGAATTAATTATTTCTCTTATAGCTCTTATAATTCTGCCTTCTTTACCAATAATTCTTCCCATATCAGATGAATCAACACTTAAGTGTAGCATAAGTTTAGAGTCTTCTTTTTGTTCTTCTCTAACAACAACTTTGTCAGGATTAGTTACAAGGTTTTTAACTAAATATTCCAATAAATCTTTATACATTTTTTCCTCCTTATATTTCTACTCCTGCTTTTTTTATAAGAGCAGCTGCTGTGTCTGTAGGTTTTGCACCTTTTTTGATCCATTCAGTTACTTTTTCAGTATCTACCTTTAATTCAGCTGGTTCTACCATAGGATTGTATGTTCCTACTTTTTCAATAAATCTTCCATCAGATGGAAATCTTGAATCAGCAACAACTAAAGTATAATATGGATTTTTCTTTGCACCATCTCTTCTTAATCTGATTTTTACCATAATGTCACCTCCTTAAAAATTTATATTTATTTATTAATAACAATTTTATTTAATCATATTCTTTAAATTTCTAAATTTATTTTTTCCTTTAGCTCCATTTAAAGATTTCATCATTTTTTGCATTTGTTCAAATTGATTCATAAATCTATTTATATCTTCAACTTTATTACCACTACCATTTGCAATTCTAATTCTTCTTTTAGCATTTAATATTTTAGGATTTCTTCTTTCCTCTTTTGTCATGGAAGTAATAATTGCATCTATTCTAAATAATTGTTTTTCATCAATTTCAGCATTTCTAATTTCACTTGGAATTCCAGGCATCATACCAAGAATTTGTTTAAATGAACCCATCTTCCTTATTTTTTTCATAACTGATAAATAATCATCAAGAGTAAATTCATTCTTTCTCATTTTACTTTCAAGTTCAATTGCTTGTTCTTCATCAAAAGCTTTTTCTGCTTTATCTATAATTGATAATACATCTCCCATTCCAAGTATTCTTGAAGCAATTCTATCTGGATAAAATGGTTCTAAATCACTTAACTTTTCTCCAACAGAAGCAAATTTAATTGGTTTATTTGTTACTTCTTTTACAGATAATGCAGCACCACCTCTTGTATCAGAATCAAGTTTTGACATTGTTATAGAATCAATACCTACTTTTTCATTAAATGTTTCTGCAACATTTACTGCTTCCTGACCAGTCATACTATCTACTACAAGTATAATTTCATGAGGTTTTACAGCTTTTTTTAGATCTACCAATTCATCCATAAGTGTATCATCTATTTGCAGACGACCAGCAGTATCTATCAATACAACATCACAAAGTTTAGCATGTGCTTTTTTTAATCCATTACTTGCAACTTCAACTACATTTTTATTTCCTTCTTCACTATACACATCAATATTTAAACTTTTGCCTATAGTTTCAAGTTGTTTTATTGCAGCTGGCCTATATACATCACAAGCTACCATAAGTGGTTTTTTACCCTGTTTTCTTAAATAATTACTTAGCTTTCCACAAAGTGTTGTTTTACCACTACCTTGAAGTCCTACAAGCATAATTATAGTTGGTGGATTTGATGAAATGTTTAATTTTGATTCTGAAGAGCCAAGAAGTTCTGTAAGTTCATCTCTAACAATTTTAACAACTTGTTGACCAGGTGTAAGACTCTTCATTACATCTTCACCTAAAGCTTTTTCTTTTACATTATTTACAAACTTTTTTACAACTTTATAGTTTACATCAGCTTCTAAAAGTGCAAGTTTAACTTCTCTTAAACATTCATTTAATTCTTTTTCTGTAATTCTTGTTTGTCCTTTTAATTTTTTTACTATACCTTGAAGTCTATCAGATAAATTTTCAAACACTATATATCATCCTCACTTAAAACTTTTAATATTTCTTCTTTATTTCCATCTTGAGTTTTACATATTTTTTCTATCTTGTTTACCTTCTTCTTTAAATTTAGCATTCCAACTTTTTTCTCATATTCTTCAAGTAATTCTTCACTTTTCTTTATGCTATCTCTCACTGCTTGATAGGAAATCTCTTTGTTTTTTGCTATTTCTCTTAAAGAAAGGTTATATAAATAATATTCTTCAAAAATATCCTGTTGCTTTTTTGTAAGTAGCTCTCCATATATGTCATAAAGCATACTAAATTTTATATTTTCTTCCATTTCTTACCTCAAAAAATATGTGTAAAGCATTTTAACTTTACACATATTATACACTAGTATTATTTAATTGTCAAGAAAAATCAAAAACAAATTTTATTTATGGTGTGTAAAAAAACAAAAAATTAAGGTTTTGATATATCTGATATATAAAATAACACTAATAGTTATATATTAACACTATGTTTTATTAAAGTCAATAATGAAGATAGATAATTTTTAGTAAATTATATTATAATAATTATGTTTAAATATTATTAATAATTATTAAAAGAGTACTACTAATTCTTTCTATAGATGTAATGTAATTTTGTTCATTTTTACCATCACTTAAATATTGGCAAGATCTTATTGTCTTTATATCAGCACTAGTTGCAGATATTATTCCTCTTTTTGAATCTTCTATAGCTATGCAATTACACGGATTGACTTTAAGCTTTTTCATAGCTTTTACATAGCCCTGCATATCAGGTTTCAATTTTTCTACATCTTCTCTAGAAATAACTATATCGAAAAGTTTATTTATATTTAATTTTTCTAACAATAAATCAATAAAGCACCTCTTAGATGTTGAAACTAGACCTATTTTTAAACCATTTTTCTTTATTTTTTTTATAAGTTCAAAATTTAAGAATACTTCATCTTCATTAATTATCTTTTTAAATTTTTTCATATATTTTTTATATACTTTATTCATAATGATTGAATTATCTTCACTTTTATCAATTAAATTTTCCTGCTTCAATTTTGTTAATAAATTAGAATTTATACAAAGTTCATTTTCTTCATATTCATTAAATGTAATATCAATGTCAAATTCATCTTTAAGGGTTTCTTTAAAAGAATCGAAAAATATCATTTCAGAATCAATAAGTGTTCCATCTAAATCAAAAAAAATAGTTGTTAAATTTCCTTTCGGTTTTATTTTTTCAAATATGCTTTTAGCTACAAAATCTCTGTACGGTAACTTAGCTTCTTTAAGCTCAACATCTCTAAATTTATTTATAAATTCTTTTAACTTTATATTAATTTCATCTATATTAACATTTAAATTTGATGATAAAATTTCAAATTCAACAAAATTCCCTACATCTTTTATTTCATCTATCATTATATTATATACTAGATCACCAATATTTTTAGTATATATTTTTCTATTTTTTTCTACAACAACATAGCTATAAAATCCAAGCTTCTCCAATACTTTTACAAAATCATCATACTGCTCAATCTTTAATTCAATATTTCTTTCCAATTTTGCATAACTATTAGAAGAAAATTCATTTGATTTTCCTTTAAATGTCAATTCTAACGCATCGTTATTTGTATTTCTTAATCTTAAGCAAGTTCTATTCTTTATATAGTTGCTATCAATATCTGTAAAATATTCATCATTTTCAAAAAAAGAATCTTTAATACAAAACTTATTTAATTTGGCAATCTTTTCTATCTCTTCTATATTATATACAAAGAATTTTTCCTCAACTTCTATTCTATTTTTCATTTTTATCCTCCATGTATTTAGATTTTTGATAAAAATTTATAAATAACCTTCCTTTTGTTTCTAAGTTAAAAATTTCTTCTTTAGAGATTTAAAAATCTTATCTATTAATTTCTTAAATGAATTTTCTTTTTTTATAACTGTCAAATTAACATCTACTTTATCATTATTATTTTGTTTATTAAAATTTTTTTGATTATTTTTAAATAAGTCCTTCGGATCATATTTTTCTTCTTCCCATTTAATTCTATCCATGTTTTCTTTTTCAATTATTACCTTTCTTTGGTAATCATTTGCCCAATAATCTCTAAAAATGTTTGAAAATATTGCCTTTGTTTCCTCAAGTAATAGCTGTTCTTCAAATGATTTAGTAGTGTCTACCTTAAAATTATACTCTTTGTCTTGTTCTTCTTCAAACATATCTAACATTTCTTTTGGAATTTTATCTACATTTTCCTTTGAAACAAATTTTAATATTTCAACAACCTCTTTATATGCCTTTTTATAATTATCCTCCATTAATGTCTCCCTCCGTAATCAAAATCACGTGAATTTTTTTCTATTTCTTTTTTATGTGTTTTCTCATAAATTTCTTTATCAACAATTTCTTTTGCCCTATCTTTTTTTGCTATATGCGTATAAACCGATATTTTTGCTATTTGATTTGGCGTTATTGTATAATTTTCTTTATTTTTTTTATTTATGTATTCGTTAAATAATGGACTAACATTTATATTTGCTTCAGCATTAATATATTTCAAATTACCATTTTGTATGCTATCAAATAATTTATTTATAGCCTCCTTTTTACTATGTGAATTTATTATTTTCATAGCTTCATCAGTTTGATTAACATCACATAAAATTTGACAATTTTTAACCACATCAGTAATATCATCAATTTTATCAATACTTAAAACTTGTTTTGGATCATTTATATCTACTTCTTGCTCTGATATCCATTCTTCAGAAAATTCAAAAACAGGTTTTCCTTCTTTATTTTTTTTCATAGTTACAACAGGATTAAATTTTTCGGGATTAATATTATAAGCATAATTTGGTCTTATTAATTTTACTACATTATTGCCCTGTTTGTCTTGTTGAATTTTTATATTATCGTCACCATAAATATATATTTTTTTATTTTTATCAATACATACCATTCCCGACTTTGAATTTCTTACCATATATGGATTACATTCTATTGGACTAGAAGATGCAAATACCCAATCCCCTACTTCAGTTTCATAATTATTTGCTCTATTAATAGATTTTGATATTTTTCCGCCAATCATTTCTTTAGGCGAAACATCTGTTATATGAGTAATTGTTGCTTTTTGTTCTATAAATACTTGTTTTATGTCTTGTGCATATCTTTTCATTAATTCAAAGATTTGATTTGTTTCCAAATCTAAATAATTCTCATTTTTTAATAAAATTTGAGAATTTGATTGTATTTTTTTCCTTTTTTCATCTAATACAGTAAAGGCCTTTTCAACAGTTTCACTACTATATGTATCTAATTTTTTGTTATATTCATCAAGTAATGATTCTAATTCAACTTGTGTATTTATTTGATCAAATATTCTGTTATCTTCAATATTTCTAGATTCAACCCCATTTTTTTCGTTCATATATGTCCCTCACTTATTTTTTATTATATCATTTCTAAAAAATTTTTTCACTAATTATAATAAAAAAATTTTTTACTTATAATATTGATTTTTAATTAACTTAATATATTTCATATTTTTTACTATTAAATATACTATACTATATAATAATGTGTATATCAAGCATTATTTATCTTAATATCTAAATCTGTCGCAACATCTCAATTTATAGCATTTTACTTGACTTGTAATAATTTTAGATATATACTTATATCATAATCTTAAGGAGGTTTAAAATGATAGAAATTAGATGGCATGGCAGAGGCGGCCAAGGAGCTAAAACAGCTTCTCTTTTACTTGCTGATGCTGCTTTTAATACAGGAAAATATATTCAGGGATTTCCTGAATATGGACCTGAAAGAATGGGTGCACCAATTACTGCATATAATCGTATCAGTGACACACCTATTAGAATACACTCTAATATTTATGAGCCTGATTATGTTGTAGTTGTAGATGACTCTCTTATTGGAGCTGTTGATGTAACAAGTGGACTTAAAGATAATGGTGCTATAGTTATAAATACAAATGAAGATATTGATAGTTTAAGGAAAAAATTAAATGGATTTAGTGGTAAAATATATACTATAGATGCATCAAAAATAAGTTTGGAATGCTTAAAAGCAAATTTTCCAAATACAGCTATGCTTGCTGCAGTTGTAAATATAACCAAAATAATGTCTAAAGAAGAACTTGTAGACAATATGAAAGATGCTTTTAGCCACAAATTTGCTAAAAAACCTGAAGTGATTGAACCAAATATGGAAGCTTTACTTAAAGGATACGATGAAATTAAAGGAGGTACTAAATGAAGAAAAAATATAGTTTAGGCGGTATAATTTTAAAAGATGGTAACTCTGTAGAATTTAAAACGGGTAACTGGAAAAATAAATATCCATATCACGATAAAGAAAAATGTAAAAATTGTATGATGTGTGTTCCCTATTGTCCAGAAGGATGTATCAGACATAAAGATGGGAAACTACTTGGTATGGACCTTGACTTTTGTAAAGGATGTGGTATCTGTGCAAAGGTTTGTCCATTTCATGCAATTGATATGAAATCAGATATAGATAAACAGGAGGTGTAAATTATGGCTATACGTGAGAGATTAAGTGGTAATGAAGCTGTTGCCACTGCTATGAAACAAATAAATCCAGATGTTGTTGCTGCATATCCAATTACTCCATCAACAGAAATACCACAATATTTTTCAAATTTTGTTGCAAATGGTACTGTTGATACTGAGTTTATACCTGTTGAAAGTGAACATTCAGCAATGTCTGCTACAATTGGTGCTGCGGCTGCTGGTGGCAGAGTTATGAGTGCAACTTCATCTCAAGGACTTGCACTTATGTTTGAAATGTTATATGTAGCTTCTGGAATGAGATTACCTATGACACTAATATGTGCCAATAGAGCATTATCTGCTCCATTAAATATTCATAATGATCATTCTGACTCAATGGGAGTAAGAGACTGTGGATTTATTCAATTATACTGTGAAAATAATCAAGAAGCATATGATAATACAATTATGGCAGTAAAAATAACTGAAAAAACTAAACTTCCAGTTATGGTTTGCTATGATGGGTTTATAACATCACACTCTATTGAAAATATAATGCTTTTAGAAAACGAAGAAGTAAAAAAATTTGTAGGTAAATATGAACCGGAGGAATATTTACTTGATATAAATAAAAATATATCAATGGGTCCTCTTGCTCTTCAAAAATATTATTTTAGCATTAGAAAAGATTTATCTGTTGCTATGGATAATGCTATAGATGTACTAAATCAAGTATCAGATGAATTTTATAAACTAACCGGAAGGAAATACGAACTTTATGAAAAATACAAATTGGATGATGCTCAAATTGGAATAATTGCTCTTAATTCAACAGCTGGTACAATAAAAGATGCTATTGATAAGTTAAGAGATAAAGGTATAAAAATAGGACTTTTAAAACCTAGATGTTTTAGACCTCTTCCTTATACCTCTATTCCACAAGAACTAAAAAATTTAAAAGCTCTTGCTATTATGGATAAAGCTGATAGTATAAATGGATATTGCGGTCCTTTATTTGGAGAAATAACATCTGCTATGTTTTCTCAAAACGTACATGTAAACGCTATAAATTACATATATGGACTAGGTGGTGCAGATGTAAAAATTGACGATATAGAAGATATTGCAAACAATTTAATAAATATATCAAATACAGGAAAAATAGATAAAGTTAAATATTTTCTTGGTCTTGAAAAGGAGGAGGTTTAAATGTATATCTTAAAAGAACAAATAAAAAAAGAAAATAGACTTACCTCTGGTCATAGGATGTGTGCTGGTTGTGGTGCACCAGTTATTGTTAACGGTGTTCTAAGAGCATTAAAAGAAGAAGATAACGCGGCTATATCAGTTGCAACTGGTTGCCTTGAAGTATCTACTTGCACATATCCATACACATCATGGAAAAATTGTTCATTTATTCATACAGCATTTGAATGTGCACCTGCTACTTTATCTGGTGTTGAAGCTGTGTATAATAAATTTAAAAAAGATGGAAAAATAAATAATGATAAAACTACTAAATTTATCGGATTTGGTGGTGATGGAGGTACTCTAGATATAGGTCTACAATCATTATCTGGTGCAATGGAAAGAGGACATGATATAACATACATATGTTATGATAATGGTGCATATATGAATACTGGAACTCAGCGTTCCTCTTCTACCCCACATTATGCTGATACTACAACATCTCCTGTTGGTAAGATTAAAAATGGAAAATCTCAAATGCGTAAAGATTTAACAGAAATAATGGTAAAACATAATATTCCTTATGTAGCTCAATCAGCATTGATTGGTAACCTAAAAGATTTATATGAAAAATCAGAAAAAGCAATTTACACCAAAGGCCCTACGTATATGTCTGTTTTATCACCTTGCCCTAGGGGATGGGGATATCCTACAGAAGATCTTCAAACTATTTCTAAACTTGCTGTAGATACTTGTTTTTGGCCTCTTTACGAAGTTGAAAATGGTAAATACAAAATAACATACAGACCTGCTAAAAAATTACCAGTTGAAGAATTTTTAAAATTACAAAGAAGATTTAGACATATGTTCAAGCCTGGTAATGAATGGATGATTGAAGATTTGCAAAAAGAAATAGATAAAAAATGGGCTTATCTTGAAATGATGGAAAAAATAACTAATGAAAATTAATTGCTATTTATATTGTAATTTTCACTAAATACAAATATAAATAACACTTATCATGAAAAATAAGCGAGCATTTGCTCGCTTATTTTATGGCCTATACTTCTTTTCAAACTCTAAAATAGATTTATACAACTCATAACCATTTTTTCACTTACTATCTTTCACATTTTTTGCAATTACTACATCCATTACATATAATTTTACTACCACATGTATAACAGCATTCTTTAAAGTATGGTTTATATTCGTTTTTTTCTTTAAATAAAGTTTCTTGCATGTAACTATTAAGTTTATATTTTATTTTCTTTAAATAAAGTTTCTTGCATGTAACTATTAAGTTTATATTTTATTTTCTTTCCTTCAAAACTTAGTCCTGACTTATACGCCATATTACTTTGAATTTTCTTTGATTTTCACAGATTACATTTAAAATTACATTTTCATATCCATCATTCCAATCACTAGGTAAACAACTTTCAATTCTATTTGCTCTTTTTGTCAATAGAAAAAATTTAACATCACTTCTGATCTTAATTACATTCCAAATTTCATCTCTCCATTTGTCAGCTTCCTCTAAAAAGAAATCTGATATCATGCATATCCTTATTTACTCTCCACTTTTTATTTTATAATTTCCATTCCTATCTTTTTTAAAGGATAATCAAAATTGGTTTTAGACTTGTATATAACCGAAGAATCTTTTTGTGTTCTAATATTATCTAAATAATACATATAACAATTTATTTAAGCCACTATTTCATCTTCATTGAAACAACCTTAGATATACCATACTCTTGCATTGTAACACCGTAAGTAGATGACGCAACTTCCATAGTACCTTTTCTATGTGTTATTACAATAAACTGTGTATTTTTTGAATATTTTTTAATGTATTCTGCAAATCTATGTACATTTACATCATCGAGTGCGGCTTCAATTTCATCTAATATGCAAAATGGAGGTGCTTTAAGCTTAAGTATAGCAAATAACAAAGCAGTTGCAGTAAGAGCTCTCTCTCCACCTGATAAAAGCATCATACTTTGAAGTTTTTTACCTGGAGGTTGTACTTCTATTTCTATTCCTGATGATAAAACATTAGATTCATCTTCAAGTTTTAATTCAGCTTTTCCTCCTCCAAACAGTTCTTTAAATGTTTCATTAAAGTTTTCATTAATTAGTTTAAACTGTTTTTCAAACTGTTGCTTCATTATACTTGTCATATTATTAATTAAATTTTCAAGCTTTTTCTTTGTTTCTTCTAAGTCTGCTTTTTGATTTGATATAAAATCATAACGTTCTTTTGTAGATTTATACTCTTCAATTGCCCCAACACTTACTTCACCTAGATCTTTTATTTCTTTTCTAATCTTTTCAGCATTTTTAACAATTGTCTTCTCATCACTATCATCTACTGGAAGAGATTCTATCATTTCTTTTGCAACAGATATAGTTATTTCATAATCATCCCACATTTTGTTTTTTAGATTTTCTATTTCTATATCAAATTTTAATTTTCTAGCTTGAACTTTTGCTCTTTCATCTTTTAATTTATCTATTTTTCTTAATCCATCTAGCACTTTTACTTCTAGAGTTTCTTGTTTTTGCTCAACTTCTTTTTTAGTATCTTTTAGACTATTTAAAATATTTGCAAAATCAAGTTTAAAGTTTTGTTTTTCTTTAATAGACTCTGTTAGATTTTTTATTTCTTCTTCAGCATCCCTTTTTGAAGTCTCAAGATTTGCTATACTTGATTTCTTTCTTTCAATTCCCTCTCCAAAGTTTTGTATATCTTGCGATAATTTATCTTTCATTTCGTCAATTGAGCCACTGCTTTCATCAAATGATGAAATTGATACTTTAAGGTTTGCAATATCTTCATGTAAATTACTTACCATTTCGGATTTTTCTTTATTAAATCTTGAATACTCATCAACAATTTCTTGATTTTCGTTTATTTTTTTCTCAAGTTCTTCTACCTTTTTGTTATTTTCTTCAATATTTTCTCTTAAAGTTTCATTTTGCTCCTTTAAACTATCAATAGCTAATTTTGCGTTTTCTTTTGCAAGCAATACCTTCTTTTCTTCTCTTTCAATATTTAATAATTTTTCCTTAAGTGTTGCTATCTCTATTTGGTATGAAGATTTTTCTTCTACAATTTTGTTGTTTTCTTTTTTAGCTTCTTCTATTTGAATATTTAGTTCCCTTACGCCGTTATTTAAAGAGCTGTATTCTTTTTCCTTATTTGAAATTATCTCCTTTAATTTTTCAATTTTTTCTTTTCTACCAAGAAGTCCTGCTGAACTATGTGAGTTCTTACCACCAGTTATGCTTCCTGTAGCTGAGAAAAGTTCACCTGTAAGAGTTACAATTCTTGCCATATTCTTTAATTTTTTTGACATTAAGATTGCATTATCAACAGTATCTACAACAATAGTTGAACCTAAACTTAAAAGTATTACATCTTTAAATTTAGAATCATATTTTACTATTTCTGATGCCATTCCTATATATCCATCCAATTTTCTTGCTTTATCTTTTATACTGTTATCTACCTTTTTAATAGTATTAATAGGAAGAAAAGTAACACGACCAAGAGAATTTTCCTTTAAGTATGAAATAATTTTCTTTGCTGTTTGTTCGTCATTTACAACAACATTTTGCATATATCCACCAAGTGCTATTTCCACTGCATATTCATACTTTTCCTCTGTGGATATCAATGATGCAACTGTACCATATACATTTTGCATGTTGTTTTTCTTTGCATACAAAAGTGATTCTTTTACACTTTTGTAATATCCTTCATTTTCGTTTTCAAGGTTCGTAAGATAATTATATTTTGATTTTAAAGTCATAACTTCTTGATTTAATTTTCTTTCATTAGATAGTATTTCATTATATTTTTCATCCAATATTTTTTTATCTTCGTTATATTTATTTTCTTTTTCAAGAATTTCATTTAGTGAAGTATTTTTACTATTTAAATTAGATGTAAGCTCCTCTTTAGTAGTTGTTACACTATCATTTGCAGTTATATTTTTATCAAGAATTTTTTCCTTTTCTTCTATTTGAGAATTATTTGCTTCAATTGTAGCCTCAATACTACTTGAATTCATTTTTAGCTCATAAGCTTCTTCTCTTTTTAAATCTATTTCGTCCTTAATAGCTGTAATTTGCTCTGCTCTTTCATCTAGAGTTGACATCACATTTTCTAATTCTTCCTGCTTTAATGATAATTCATTTTCAAATTTTTTCTTGTTTTCCTCAAGAGATTCTTTTTTCTTAAGTCTTTTTTCAATATCTTCTTTCAATAAATTTATTTTTTCAAAGTCTTCTTTTATTTCAACATTTAGTCTTTCAATATTTTCATTAGCATTTTCAATACTAGCTCTGCTTATTTCAATTTTTGATGAAAGTTTTTGATTTTCACTTTCTGTTTCATAAAATTTACTTTGAGTTTCTTCTATTTTCAAAGTAACTTCTGCTAGTCTTTCTTTAAGGTTCATTTTGGATTTTTCAAGTTCCGCTGATATTGCTTCTTCTTTTGATATATCATTTGTAAATGTCTCAATCACATCATCTATTTTGCATAAAGCTTCTGCATTTTGATTTAAACTTTGTATAAAAATCCTAACATCTAATACTTTTAACTTATCTTTAAGTTCTAAATATTTTTTTGCAACTTCACATTTTTTTTCAAGAGGTTCTAAGTTGTTTTCTATTTCTACTATAACATCATTTACCCTTGCAAGCGTACTATCAGTATTGGCTAATTTTTTTACAGCTTCATCTTTTCTAGTTTTGTATTTTACAATTCCGGATGCCTCTTCAAATATATGACGCCTTTCTTCTGATTTTGTTGATAATATTTCATCAATTTTTCCCTGAGATATTATACTATATCCATCTTTTCCAACACCTGTGTCCATAAAAAGTTCCTGAATGTCTTTAAGTCTACATTCAGCCCCATTTAAAAGATAATTACTCTCTCCACTTCTATATACTCTTCTTGTTACAACAACTTCTTTAAATTCAACCGGAAGTGATTCATCACTGTTATCAAGATATAACGAAACTTCAGCAAATCCAACTTTTTTTCTTGCCTGAGTACCTGCAAAGATAACATCTTCCATTTTTTGACCTCTTAAATTTTTTACACTTTGTTCACCAAGTACCCATCTTACAGCATCAGATATATTACTTTTTCCACTTCCATTTGGTCCAACAATAGTAGTAACCCCATCTAATACTATAATTTCAGTTTTATCTGCAAAAGATTTAAATCCCTGTAATTCTAATTTTTTAAGCCTCATATATTTCTCCCCTTTTTCTAGTTGATTATATAACAAAAAGCTACATTTTTCAAGCATTTGTAGCAAAAAAAGGCAGATAGCTTTGCTATCTACCTTATATTATTTACATCATTCCATATTTTCTGTCACTTGATTTAAAATCTTGATTACATAGCTTGCTCCATAATTTATATTCTTGCATATCAGATGTAATTATTTCAATATGATATACTTTACTGTCAAGTTTAATTATTCTTGCAATATCAAATTCAACATAATCAACATTTTTAAATACATCAGATATAATTGAAACATAAGATTGTCCAACTTTATATGAAATTTTAGCATTTCTATCTGTATATTTTTTCCCATTTTTTACATCAACTAATTCAATGTTAACTTCTCTTACTTTGTACAATGCTCCATCAATTTCTTCAGTTTTTGAATTATCAGATAATTCAAAGAAATTAGGGATCATTTTTGATATATAATTTGGAATTTTAAGTAAGTCTTGATTCTTAGCAGTTTTTGTTTTTGATGGAAGTTCATATATAAAATTAGAAATATTATTTAAATTTAATTTTTTTACTTTAACAAGCTCATCGTCTTTTATTTTCTCTCTAATTTCTTTTTTAGATTCTTTTTTTGCCTCATCTAAATCTAATGCTAAGTCAGCTTTAGAAAATAACATATCTGCAATATCTAGTGTATCATTCTCATCAAAATCGGAATCTACATTGTTATCACCATTTATATCTTCCTCAGCTTTCAAACCATCTTCAAAAATTTCATTTACTTCTTCTCTTTTTTCATCATTTTTTTCTTTATTTGCTTTTTTTTGAATTGTTTTTTCAGCTAAAATTTGTTCATCATCAACACCTGATATATCTATGTCGTCTAATTCCAAATCATCTTCATCTATATCTATTTTTGGAATTTCTATATTTGATACATATATATCTTCAATCTCATTTTTACTCATTTGCTTTTTCTCAGGTTTAATAGTTGGTTCTTTTCCAAGTAATTCTGAAATACTTTTTACATTGTGAACATATTGTTTTGTTGTAAATATTTCTTTATTTTCTTGAAGTACATCTACCATATCACGAGTAAGCTTATTAAATTTTCCTTCTTCATCTTCAACTATCTTAGTTATACTTTTTACAACATTTTTGTATTCTTTTTTATCATCTGTATCAGAAAGATCATAAGTTGTTTCTAAATAAAATGATAGATTGTTAATCAAACCTCCCTCAGAAAAGTTTGATGATAAATTGTATATTACAGCTTCATCTTTATATTCAAATATACACATACTACTATCAAATTCTATTAGCTCATTATTGTTATATACATATACATCTTTAGTATACTTTAGCAATGTGTCCAACATTACTTTTGTCGTATTTTTTTTATCAATACCTATTACTATATATTTTTTAGCATCTGAATCTATGAAGTTATCTTCTAATATATTAAACCCGCCTTCTTTAAAGTTTCCGCTAAATATGTATACCTTTTTGGGATTCTTCTCAAAGCCCTCTTCTATCTTAGATGACACTGTATTATTATTATTTAATTGAAAAAACATTTTTGAATTCATATATATACCCCTTCTTTTATACTAAATACTGTATATAATGATATACTAAAATTAAAAAATTGTAAATAGAAATTAAAAAATTATATAAAAAAGAATGAGTAATAAATTTACTCATCCCATAGTAATAATAAAAATTATTCTATAAACTATATACAGTACCACAAGGAATGTTACCTTATAAAGTACTTACTATTATATTATGGAAAAAAACTATTTTAATACATTATACCAACGATATTTGTTTTATAATATCCTCCCTAAAATTGTCTAAAACAATAATTAAATTTATATTATAATCAGCTATAAAGTAAAGATCAGCTGTTGTTAAAACGTATGTATAATTATATACTATTTGATTGCATAAGTTTAAAATTAAATTATATAATCTAGACTTATTAAATTCATCTGTAATGTTATAATCTAAAGCAATTTTATCAGATTTTATTTTTACTTCTTTATAATAGTTATATGAACTAGGTAATCTTTTTCTTACTTTTTTTTTCAACATTTTCATCACCTAGTCATATTATAACATTATTTTTTGAATTAAATATTTTTTCGACAAAAGTAGTTAGTTTACATCATTTTTTTTGCATTTTTTATTTAATACTATATAGATATTTTTTACTTATAGTGTTTAATGTATAAGCAAAAGCTATGTACATTAAAGTAAATCCTACTATTAAAATTGAAATTGTATTTAAATTAAAACCTATTTTTGAAACAATTATCAAAATTAAGTATCCCAAACTTCTTGATATATTTATCATAATTTCAAACCAAAATACATAATTTGGTTCATCTTCTATTTTTATATTCTGCTTACACATACATTCATAATATATAACTGAGTTTGATGTTTCAAATATTGGATTACTTATACCATTAACTACATTATATAATAGTATTAATAAAAAACCAAGACTCACTGTAATAGTTCCAATTCTAATTTCATTGCTTATATTAAGATACATCATACTAAATGTGAGTATTATAACTACTATACTTTGTATAATAGACATTGGTATAAACAATTTAGATAATTTTTCTTTTTTTACAAATTTATTAGTTAAATATACTACAATAATAGAAATAATAGTTATAAAGCTACTAATACTTCCTAACGATAATTCTGTTGAAACAACTAAAAAAGTCATAATTGTAATCAATGTAGATAATACTCCAAATGAACTTAGTCCTCTAAATATTGTTCTCCAGCTCATCAATTTCATCATTTTTTTATCTTCAATGTTGTTAATATTTTTCAAAAATTTTATTATATTTATTTTTCCATGTTCAAGTTCAAATCCTTTTATAAATAGTGAAAAAATAAAACTTATAGAAATTAATACTATTAATACCAAAAAAGCTAACTGATATGAACTTTTACTAATACAATAACCTAGCACAATAGGAAGAATAATATTTATTGTATATTTTAATATTTGATCTTTTGTAATATATTTTCTAAAATTTCCATCTTGATTAACTCTTTTTATTAATATTTGTTCTGGATAATAATAAAATGCATTTCCTATACTTGCAAATATCGCAAATGGAATTATATAATTTGCAATTTTTTCTCCGACAACTAATAAAATTATACATTGCATTAAATTTAAAAATATACCTATTCTAAACATAGAAACTAAATTAAGCTTTTGTAATTTATTAACAAGCAACAGGCATACTAAATATATTAGAAAAAATGTTATATAATATACAGAAACATCAACTATATTTCCCTGCGTTATTTTCAAAAAGTATATTCCTAAAAATACATCTTTAAATACGCTTATAACCTTTCCCGCTAAATCACAGATTAAAAAATTTTTCCACACATTACATTGTTTCATCTAAAGCTCCTATCTTACTTCTATATCTTTTTCTTCTTTTCTTCTTTTCAAAACATTGACTATATTTTCAGCACACTCCGTATATTGTCTCTTTATAGCATCATCAGTGCAACCTGCTATATGTGGTGTAACAACTACATTATTTCTTTTTTTAGATAATAAATCTTTATACTGATCTACATCTATATCTAACCCCAAATAAAATTTAGGATTTTTATCTGCAAATTCAACTAATGCTTGTACATCTGTAACATCTGTCCTTGAGGTATTAATAAAGATTGCATTTTTCTTTAAAAGTTCTATTTTATCTCTTGATATTAAATTATTAGTTTTGTTAGTTAGTGGTACACTTATATTTACAATATCAGAATTTTGTAATAGTACATCTAAATCCACAAAATTTACACCTTTACTAGTTAATTTTTCATGGTTTTCTGGATGTTCCGTATAACATAATATTGGCATGTTAAATAAATTTGCTATATCTACCATCTTTTGAGATATTTTTCCAGCACCTATCAAACCTATTGTTTTTCCATTTATATCAGTTGGTTTACTAGTTAATAATCTTCTATTTGGTTTTCCATTTATAACTAAATCATTAGCTTCTTGTATTCTTTTACTCGCGTCCAATATTAATGTTAAAATATGCTCTGCCACTGATGTAACATTTGCTGAAGGACAGTTAACTACATCAACAAATTTAGATTTAAAACATTCCTTATCAATGTGATCTAATCCAATTGACATAGAAGCTATAATCTTTGGCGTCCTTATATCGCTAATCATATCGGCTGTTATTCTCTCTTCAACCCCAACAATTAAAATATCATATATATTTAGTAACTGTTTTAATTCTTCTTTATTAGGATACCTTTCTCCATTCCATACATCTAGTCTTATTCCATTTTCTTTTAAAATTTCTATAGCTTGACTATCTATACTATTTGACATGCTACATGCACTTAACATTTTATTTCTCCTTATTTTTATAATATTTGTCATCTTATTATAATTAATTTTTACTTACATAATTACATAAACATAATTCAAAGTTTTTCTTACTCTATTTTAAATTCAATTCATTTAGCCATTTCAATCTATAGTTTTTTAGTATTGTATATTATATAAAAAATGGCTGGGGTAGTAGGATTCGAACCTACGCATGATCGGGTCAGAGCCGATTGCCTTACCGCTTGGCGATACCCCATAACGTGCTATAATTATACACCAAATATATATAACATGCAATACTTTTACTTTAAATTTTCATTTAATATTCGCATGTAATTTCCTCCCATTATATTATATACTTCTTGTTTTTTAAATCCTCTTTGTTCTAATTTCTCTTTAATTTTTGATACACACAAGATAGACTCTAATCCACAAGGTTTATCCTCTATTTCCATTCCATCAAAATCACTTCCAATTCCTACAAATTCACTTCCTACTAAGTTTGATATATATTCTATATGATCTACTACATTGTCTATTGTTACATATTTATTATTTGATAAAAATTCTTTATAAAAACATACACCTATCATACCTTTACATTTTGCAATTAACTTTATTTGTTCATCTGTTAAATTCCTTTTATTTTCACATAGACTATTTACACATGAGTGAGTGGCTATTACTGATTTATCTGTGATATTAATAATATCGAAAAAACTTTTCCTAGATATATGTGATACATCAACTATTATTCCAAGATTATTCATTAACTTTATACATTCTCTTCCCTTTGTTGTAAGTCCTGTATCATTTTTTGTAAAAGTTCCACAAGCAAGGAAATTATCATCATTCCAAGTAAGCGATATTACCTTTATTTTCCTATTATATAATTTTTCTAAATTTAATAGATTTCCACTTAATGCCGCTCCATTTTCTACAGTCAGTAAAATTCCAATTTTTCCCTCATTTATTATTTTTTGTAAATCACTTTTTGTATCAATTAAAACAATATCTGCATTCTTATTTTCATTATATTCTTTATAAAATTTATCAAGCATTTCATTTACTCGTACATATGCTGTATTACCTATATCATATTTTGTATTAATAAATGATGCTAAGAACTGAATATATGGTTTTACAAACTCTGCATTAGTCATATTAAAATCAAATTTTGTATTAAAAATACTTAAATTTTCATCAAATGCTCTTTGTAATGTATCACAATGTCCATCAACTATTATATTATACAAAAAATCACCTCAAAAAAACTGCCATATATAACTATATGACAATTTTTTTATAAATATTATTTTTTAAAATCTAAAATATTTTTTCTTTCAAAATATTTTATTATTAAATATACAATAAATGCTACAAATACTCCTAAAATCCAACCAGCTAGAACATCTCCAAAATAGTGAACGCCTAGGTATACCCTACTAAGACCTATAATTACAAAAAGTATAACAAGGGAAATACTTACAATAATTCTTTTTCCCTTTTTGTCAGCATTTTTTAAAAGTAATAAAATTATAATTGTATATAAAGCTGCATTTATCATTGAATGTCCACTAGGAAAACTATAGCTAGTTTCATTTATAAGCCTTAAAACACTTGGCCTTTGCCTTGCAAATATGTACTTTAATATAGTATTTAAAATAAATGAAATTGCTACAGTTATAAAAACTGGAATACCATACTTCATACGTGTTTGGTGCAAAGCACAAAGAACTAAACATATAATTGCGATAATAACAGGTCCACCTATGTTAGTAATTATTTTTACTATAATGGTAAAAATAGGATTTATATACAGTGAAATATTCCTATATACAAAATTTTCTATTCCTACTATTTTTCCCGTTTCAAGCAAAACTACTATAAAGGCAAAAATAGATAATAAGGTTATGATAAGAATAAAATCTCTTCTTTTCATACTATTCTCTCTTTACATATTTTTATATATTTTATTTTGTATATTTTCTTAAAACTTTTAATTATAAACATAATATCATCAACCTCTGCTGATATTATATATTTTATTGTAACAATTTTCAATATTTTTTTACAAATTTAATATATACGTATTATACGTAAATTTTTCACTCGTATTTAAAATTGGTGTATAAAAAGATATACATATTTTTCCCTTATCATTTATATACATTTTTAAATTATCTCCCATATTATTGTCTTTTTCTTTATATATTTCCTCTTTAATATAATCTTCAGCCGTCTTTTTATTATCAATAAGGAAGTTTTTATCAGTAATGTTAAAATTATATTTAGTCTTTAAATCATTTGGAATTATATTCATAAGCTCTAAGCATACTTTTTCTATATTTGTATTTTTCTTATTTATTATTTGTCTATTTAAAATACTTTCTCCTGTTTTTAGATTAATATTATAAACTAAAACATTACTCACATTTTTTATATTATCAGTTCTTTTCTCAACCTTTTGAATTACTAAAGATAGAATATCATCATATGTATATTTATTATAATTTAATTCATACATTTCTTCATTTAATTTTATATTATCATAATAATTTTTTATCTCACTATTTATTAATTTTACATTTTCATTATCCATATTAATAACAGGCATAACTGAGTTAAAGCTAAACTTAACGCCATCATAATTTAACTCATACTCATATTTTTCATCATAAACTTCATCTTTATTTTCATCTATTTTATCCATAACTGATATATCTGTTTTATCAAACGAACTATTTACAGAATAAACATCTACTTCATCATTTTTGTTGTTATCATCTCTTGCAAATATTCCATAGCTTACAAGTATTATTAAAATCACAAGAAGTATTATAACAATTGCCAAAATCGCAGCTATAAAATCTTTTTTTGTATCTTTCATAATTATCACCTATAATTATGATTTACAAAAATATTTTAATTATAACAAAATGATTTTTTTCTACAAAATATTATATAAAACCTTCCATTCTCATCCATTTTTCTTTAATTTAATTTTCTTTATATTCATCAATCTTATAGCATATCAGATCTATACACCATCTTTTCTATATGATGTTATTAAAAAAATACCATCCTTTTTCAGAATGATATTCCATATTACTATTCAAAAAAATTCGAAAATATTCGTTATGGTTCCGTTTTTATAGTTGTTTACAAATTGGAATTGGTAAAGATTGATACAAATATCAATCAGTTTCCGTTATTAATGTAACATATGCTGTTAGATTTGATAAGTATAATCTTTAATAATTGCAAATTTAAACATTTTTTACATAATTCAGTTGCACCTAGATTAAATTATATTATATTCATATCTCATACTTTTACATGTAAATCCTAATTCTTCGTAAAAATTTATTGCATTTTTATTAAATGCCCATACATTCAACTCGATACTACTAACATTCTCTTTTCTTGCTAACTGCTTAGCCATATCACAAAGTTTACTACCTATTCCTTTTCTAGTGTAATTCTTATCTATACAAATATCTTCTATAAATAATAACCTTCTTTGTTTAAAAATTCCATCTTCCTTAACTTCTTTTATTTCTGAAATGATTTCACCAACAATTACATCATTAACTTCCGCAACAAAACAAAAATATTGATGTTCTCTTAAATATTTTTTAAATTCATCAAACGGTAATGGATCTACGTTTCTATATATATCCTTTCTTTCATTTAGATGTAATTTATGAACTTGCTCAACGAGTTTATGGACTTGATTAAAATCATTTATGCACATTTTTCTGACAATTATATCTTTCATATTTCCCCCTTTAAATAGTAATATAACATTTTTGCATTAATTATACCATACTTTAAATTATTTGCAACATTCCATCAGGAAACTCAGTAAAAGAGAGTAAACTTTGATATTACTATAAAATATTCCAAAATTTTATTTTCTTGGGTTATCCACTCAAGTGTTGATTTTATTTATTTTCTATTTTTTGTGCTATTAAATAGCATGCATAACGAATTAATTTATAATTTTCTATTAATTCTTCTCTCAGTTAAAAAAGGTAAAAAAATAAAGCCGATTTAATCGACTTATATTTTTATTTTCATCAAACTCTTTATTATCAAAAATGCTATAGAGTTCAGCAAAAATTCAGTTTGGCTGGGCTGGCAGGATTCGAACCTGCGCATGGTAGAGTCAAAGTCTACTGCCTTACCACTTGGCTACAGCCCAATATATAAACTTAATACATATGGGGTGGAAAATGGGATTCGAACCCATGACCTCCAGTGCCACAAACTGGCGCTCTAACCAACTGCGCTATATCCACCGCTCACAGTACTTTTAATTTTACATTATTTCTTTTATTTTGTCAATATTTTATACTAATTTTATTAAATTTTTTTCTTTTTTATCATATAAATATTATACTCTAGTAAAATTAATATATACTAATTATCTAAAATTTTGCAACTAATTTATAAATAGGTCCAAAAGGCGAAAACTTCTTTTCATATTCAGTTTCTACATTAAAAACCTCTGTCTTATGCAAATCTAAATAAACCTCAATAAATTCCATACCAAAATTTTGCATACTTACTAAACTATATTCAAAAAGTCCCCTATTATCAGTTTTAAACTCAATAATTCCATCTTTCTTTAAAACTTTTTTGTAATTTTCTAAAAAATCTTTGTAAGTAAGACGTCTTTTAGTATGTCTCTTTTTAGGCCATGGATCACTAAAATTTAAATATAGCACATCAACCTGATTTTCACTAAAATAATCAAGTAATTTTAAAGCGTCAAAAGACATAAAGTATAAATTTTTTAAAGCTATACCATTTTCTTCTTCAAACCTATTTAATTTTTTAATTGCAAGAGCTAGTACTTGTGGAGACAATTCAATTCCAATATATACATTATCTGGATTTAATTTTGCCATATTAGAAATAAAATCACCTTTTCCCATACCAATCTCAATGCAAATCTTTTTATCTGTATTAAGTATACCTTGTAATTTTTCTCTATCTTTAATAAATCTATTAAAATTTTCTATTATATCATTTGCCTGTGGGTTATATCTTGTCCTCATTTTTCCTCCTAAACTCTAGAAATAATTGTTCCTATAGCTATAATAACTGTACTAATCAAAAATGAAATAACAAAATATCCATAAGGTACAGTTACGTTGTTTTTTTCATTTTTCGCTGTTTTTTCTTCTTTTTTCTTAGCTACCTCTTTTAATTTCTTTTTATTATCTGTTGCTTCATAAAAAGTTCTTTTAAAATCAAGCATCGAATAATCCTGATTCCTTGAATATCTCCATCTTTTTGTACTAAGAAGACAATACTGAATTCCAGTTGCTACAGAAAGACCTACTGCTATTAACTGAATTATAGCGCCTATACACATAGGAATTACACTTGCTTTCCCTGTTAAGACATTAAAATTAGTAACAATATCACAAGCTAAGCTATATGATGATGCTATACCAATAACAGGTATAAAGAAATATGGCGCAATTCCTGCAAGTATAATCATGAAAATTAAAGGTATTTTCTTTGTAATTATTAAAGAAAAAACACCATTAGAAGCTTCACTTACTTCTTTTGCTTTTTGTGCAAGTTCTGCAATATTAGGAGTAGAATTTATTTTTGATATTAGAGTTGCTATCATAACAAAAAAAACAACAAGACATATTATATATATAATTATATGTTTTCTCATAAGTTTTTCTTTATAAAATTTAAAATATCCTATCATAATATTTTTTATACCAAATTTACTACTCTTATTATCGGAAACATTAGCATTTTCATCTTTTTTATTTAATTTATTTTTACTATCTTTACCTTTTACATTACCAGAATTTCTTGATACATTTCTTCTTTTTTGGGTATTTTGCATATTACACTCTCCTTAAACTAAACAATCATAAAGTCAATTTCTTTTAATTTTATGTCTGCCCTTATAAGTTTAACTTTTAATTTATCGCCTATTTTAAAAGTTTTTCCTGTTTCTTTTCCAAGAAGTCTATGTTTTTTATCATCATATATATAATAATCCAAATCATTAATATTGTCAAATGAAATTAAACCCTCAACTGTATTTTCAAGTCTTACGAATATTCCAAAAGATGTTACATTTGAAATTACAGCTTCAAATTCATCACCAACAAATTTACTCATATATATACACTTATATAAATCATCAAAATCTCTTTCTATTAAAGTTGCATTTTTTTCAGTTTCACTAGATGTTTTTGAATACTCTATAGCTTGAGTAGCATACTTAGCTATCTTTTTATCACTTAAAACATATCCACTTTCGATATAATCAGATATTACTCTATGAATAAACAAATCAGGATATCTTCTAATAGGTGAAGTAAAGTGACAATAATATTTTGCAGCAAGACCAAAATGTCCTAAACATTCTTCAGAATATTTTGCAATCTTTAATGTCCTTAACATATAACTTGAAATAATTCTTTTTTCTTCCTCATCTTCAATATTATCAATTAAAGTAGATAAAGTCTTTGGATGTATATTTTTTATTCCTTTTAATTTAAGTTTATATGAACTTAGTATCTCATTTAACTCTCTTAATTTTTCTTCATCTGGCTTTTCATGAATACGATAAATAAATGGAATATCTAGGAAATAAAATTTCTCAGCAATTTGCATATTTGCAGCAAGCATAAATTCTTCTATTATTTTATTTGCAATTGTAATCTCATATGGTTTTATATCAACAACTTTTTTATTTTCATCTAAAACAACTTTTGTCTCAGGTATATCAAAATCTATACTTCCACTTTGTTTTCTTTTTTTATTTAAAATAACAGCAAGTTCCTTCATAAGCATAATATCATCTATATAGTCTCTGTATTCTTTTAATACATCTTCATCTTCACCACATATAACTTTATATACCTTATCATATGACATTTTCTTGGTAACACGTATAACAGACTTAAAAACATTGCTTTCTATAACATTACCATCTTTGTCAAATAAAATATCAATTGCAAGAGTTAGTCTTCTTACTCCTTGATTTAAACTACAAATTCCATTTGAAAGTTTTTTTGGTAACATAGGAATAACAGTACCAGGAATATATATGCTAGTCCCTCTATATATTGCTTCTTCATTTAAAAAAGTTCCTTCTTTTACATAATTAGAAACATCTGCTATATAAACAGATAAAAGATATCCATCGCTTTTCTTTTTTACCTGAACAGCATCATCAAGATCCATTGCATCACTAGCATCTATTGTATATACTTTTTCTTTTGTTCTATCAACTCTATTAATTGTATCATTATCAGTTACTTTGGAAGGAATTTGCCTTAACTCTTCTCTAATTTGTGATGAAAATTCTTTCATATTTTCTAAGCCATAAGATATAATTAAGGCTTTAATTTCTGACTTTTCATCTTTACCACTTGCTATAGTTCTTAATATTTTTCCTTCAGCCCTAGTATCACTAGTAGCATATTTAGTTATTTCTACTTCTACAATTTGTCCATTAATACGTCCAATTGATTCCTTTTTAGGTATATATATATCAGGTATTTTTTTATCAATTGGTTCCACAAATCCAAAATTATTATTCTTTATAAATCTACCAATTACATTAACGGTATTTCTTTTTAGTATTTTTATTACTTTACCTTCTCTTCTACGATTAGAATCTAAAATTTGCTTAACCAATATTTCATCATTATTTATAGCGCCAAGAGAATTTTTTGAAGATATATATATATCTTCTCCTTTATTAGCAATACCAAAACCAAATCTTTCTGATTTTGACTCAAATACACATTTTATAGCATCCGTATTATTAACAGGAACATATCTTTTACTTTCATCTAAATATATAATTCCTTCAACTTCTAATTCATCAAGTATTTCATCTAATATACCTATATCATTTTTTGGAATATTAAAAAAACTGCAAATTTGTTTTTTAGTCATTAGTTTATATTCTTTATTTGAAAAAAAGGAAGTCAACGCTTCCTTTCTTCTTAAATAATCTCTATTATTTATATCAATTTTTTTCATATCTTTTTCCTTATTTAATTATTGCAACCGTAGTGGCAAAACATAACACGCAAAATAATATTGCAAGGCCTACAGTCCATTTAGATAATACACCATCTAAAGTTTTTGATTTATTTGAACCATAAAAAGTATTTGCTCCAGTTAAAACTGATTGTGAATCTTTGCTATTTTGCATCATTACAACTATTGTAAGAATTATACCAACTACTACAGTAGCTATTGAAAGTGTCCAATCTATCCATCCCATTTTGTATTTCCCCCTAAAAATTTCTCTAATACAACAATTATAGCATAAAAATATATAAAAGACAAGTAATTAGAAAAATGTTTTGTTTAAAAATTATATTTGTTGATTACTTATTTGAAATAAATTTTCTATTTTATATAATTTAACTTTTTATTGTGTATCACAAATGAAAAAATAAACCTATAGGAACAGACACTCTTTTTTCGTGTCCACCCTATAGGATACATTTTAAAAATTACTATCATTTTTTGTTTTTAATCTTTTCTTGATCCAAATAGTTGTAATAATCTTAAGAAAATATTAATAAAATCAAGATATAATTGCATAGCGCAATATATAGCTAACTTGTCATTACTTCCATTTACACTTTCTGCAAGTTGTCTTACTTTTTGCATATCCCACGCTGTAATTCCAAAAAATACAATTAAAATTACCCAGTCTACAGCAATGTCAACTACTGAATTTCCTATAAATAAGTTAATTAAGCTTATTATTACTCCTACAATCAATGTTACCAATAAAATATTACCTATTTTATTTAAATCTCTGTTTGTCACCTTACCATAAAAAGCACAAATTCCAAAGATAGCAGCTGCTGCAAAGAAAATGATTACAATTGAAGATAAATTATACACATAAAAAATTGTGGACAAAGTTACTCCATTTAATATAGCGTACACAAAAAATAGCACGCCTACCACACTTGGTGGCATTTTTTTCAAAAGTAGTGAAAACACTATAACAACAACTACTTCAACAATTAATAAGACTGGCCATATTTCAATAAAATTAATTGTAAAACCTGTAGCATAGGAAAATACAGATACAAATGCCGTAGCAAGTAATCCTAAAAACATCCATAAAAAAGTCTTAGTGTATATGTCTTTATGTACATCTACATTTTGAACAGGATTGATATTCTCTTCCATAAAATTCCTCCTTATATTTATTATAACATTCATTCTATTACTTTTATTCAAATTTGTCAATAGCCAGAAAAAAGTAGCCAAGATTTTATTCTTAGCTACTTTAATGCTACTAAATTACTTTCTTAAATTTAATTTTGAAATTAAATCTCTATATCTTTCCACATCTTTAGACTCAAGATATCTAAGTAATCTTTTTCTCTTACCAACCATTATTAAAAGTCCACGTCTAGAATGGTTATCTTTTTTATGCACTTTTAAATGTTCAGTAAGTTCATTAATTCTTTCTGTTAATAGAGCTACTTGAACTTCTACAGAACCTGTATCTTTATCAGCTCTTGCATAACTTTTTAGAATTTCAGATTTTCTTTCTTTAGTCATTTTTTCTCCTCCTTCTTATTATCACTTGCCTATAACTAAGAAACAGTACGAGGATACTAATTTCCGAGTAATAGGTGAATTTTATATAAATGGATAAACCAATTATATCAAATTATTTTCCAGCAATATATGGATATGGATTAGTAGGTACTCCATTAAATCTCACTTCAAAATGTAAGTGAGGTCCAGTAGTATAACCTGTCATACCAATTTTTGCAATCATTTGACCTTCTGTTACCTGCTGTCCAACTGAAACTAGAAGTTCACTACAATGAGCGTAATATGTTGTCATACCATTTCCATGATCAATTTTTACGTGAAGTCCATATCCTCTACCCCATCCAGCAAATGTAACTGTTCCTGTTTTATATGCATATATTGCAGTACCAATAGCTCCTCCTAAGTCTATACCAGTATGTCCAGAATATCCCATATATTGACAGTTTATTCTTCTGTTAACTGTAGGCCATACACCTCCACCAGTTGCTTGGACAGAAGTTGCACCTATAGTTTCTGCTTTCTGCACATTAGAATAATTATTTGTACTTTTAGTAGTCTTGGTAGAAATTGTTGCTTTTGGAGTTTCAACTGGTTTGTTCCTATCTACTATATCTTTTAAAATACTGTCTGCCCTCTCAATAGTAGTAATTTCTCCCTTTTCTTCTACTTTTTCTTCTTTTACTTCTACATTTAATTTTGATACTTCAGCTTTTAAATTTTCTGCATACTTATTAGCATCATCTTTTGTATCAAATTTCATTTTATTATCACCGTCAACAGCCACTTCATAAACTGTATATTCGGTCTTCATTTCAGCTCTTAAATTTGTATAAACATTTTGTTTAGCAATAAGTGAATCTCTTGTATAACTTGTTTCAAAAGTAGGTTCACTATCTAGATAAACTTTTACATCGGAATCAACATTTTGTTTCTCGGTAACCAAGTCATTATACACTTCATCAAATTGCTGCTCTGATGAAAAGTACCCAACAAATTTATCACCTATATAAGCTTTAACTGTTGGCTTATATGTATTTAATACAGTTACTAAAACAGCACTAAATATTAGAACTAAAGCTAGTATTGTAAAAAATACAAATCTTAGTGTACCAAGCACACTTCTTTTTTCCATAACTTTATTTTACACCTTCCTTTTTAGGCCGACTTAATTCATTATAGCATAAAATGCAAAATCTGTCAAATTTTAAGTTTACTGTTACAAAATTATACCCCTAAAAATCTAGTTCTATTGTAGCATATAGTATATTATATGTCAATAATATTACAATGATTTTACAAAGCCACTTTAACACAAATATTACAAAAAATAAAGTAATATGGAGTAATAATTATGATTTCTAACCAGCTTTTATACAATACCAATAAACTACTTTCTTAAAGTTTAATCAAAATCTGTATGATTAACTTCCATATGTTCATTACTCACATCAATAATTGAAACCTATTTTTTAAATTTTGATAATTTAAAAAATCATAATACAAATAAACGCTATAATATTATCTAATTTTAAATAAATAGAAAACATATTTAAGTTTGCTATAATATCACGCATCATAATTTTCTGTCAACCAATTAATTTATTTTTTTTCATATTTAGCTAAATTATAATTTTTATTTACATTTATTCCTTATAATTCTATTGCTTTTTGAATATACATATTGTATAATATATTTAATTACTATTTGAGAGGAGGAAAATCATGTTTGGTTTACCACTTTGGGCAATTTGGTTGATTTTATGTGGAACTTTCTTACTTATAGAAATTTTCAATATTTCATTTTTACTGATCTGGCCCGGAATTGGATCATTTTTTGCATTTATAGCTTCTGTTTTAGGCGCACCTATTGAAATACAAATTGCAGTCTTTGCGATAAGCACAACTATAATGATAATATTTATGAAGCCCCTAACTAAAAAGTTATTTAAAAATAAAGACAGCACAAAAATGAATAATGATGCAATGATAGGAAAAAAAGGTGTTGTTATAAAAGAAATTAACTCAACAGAGGATGTCGGTCAAGTAAAAGTAGCTGGTGAATTATGGTCAGCTATCACTCTTAATGATGAAAAAATTAAAATTAATGAAATTGTTAAGGTTACAAAAGTTGATGGGGTAAAACTTGTTGTAACAAAAATTAATGAAAATGTATAGGAGGAAATTTTATGGAAATATTTTTTATAATAGTAATTGTTTTAGTTTTAATTGTAGCTTTTGCATCAATTAAAGTAGTAAGACAATCAGAAGTTAGAATAGTTGAACGTTTAGGTAAATATCATAATACTGCTGAAGCTGGACTTAATTTTATTTTACCATTTGTTGATAAAATTAGAGCTGTTGTTAGTCTAAAACAACAAACAATGGATGTAACACCACAAAGTGTTATTACAAAGGATAATGTTACAATTACAATTGATACAGTTGTTTTCTATCAAATAACAGATCCTGTTAAAGCAGTTTATGAAATAGAAAGTTTACAAAAAGGTATTGCATATATTGCAATTACAACAATTCGTGATATTGTTGGTAAAATGGATTTAGATAGTACATTCTCTTCAAGGGATTCAATAAATAACCAACTAAGACAAACACTTGATGAAGCTACAGATAGATGGGGATGTAAAGTTGACAGAGTTGAAATTAAAGATATAAAACCTCCAACAGATATTCGTGATGCCATGGAAAAACAAATGAATGCAGAAAGAAATAAAAGAGCTATTATTCTTGAAGCTGAAGGTAAACGTCAAGCTGACATCACACTTGCAGAGGGTAAAAAGCAATCAACAATTCTTGAAGCTGAAGCAGAAAGAGAATCTAGTATAAGAAGAGCTCAAGGTGTAAGAGAATCTAAAATACTAGAAGCTGAAGGTAATGCTGAGGCAATAAAAAAAGTTGCTGACGCAAAGGCACAAGAAATTTCACAAGTTTATGGCGCTATAATGAGTGCAAAACCAGATGATAAACTTGTTGCAATCAAGTCTTTAGAAACTCTTGAAAAAGTTGCTGATGGAAAATCTAATAAAGTATTTATTCCTTTTGACACAACGAAATCACTTGGTGCACTTGGAGCTTTAACTGAAGTTGTAAAAGAAAGTAAATCTAATAAATAATAAATATAGTTAATGGTCACTAGAAAATCTAGTGACCATATTTTATATTCATCTATATAATTTCTTGTACTTAATAAATTTACAAATATCTCCTAACTCTAATTTGATCTTATTATTAACACACTTTTTTATATTAATTATTTAACTTTTACATTATCACTTCCAAAAGTTATACTTAGTTTATTTAAAACATCATCATTTAAGTTTAGAGAATATTTATCATTTAATACTTTAATCTTATTTGTACCTTCATAGAATAAATTGACTTTGGCATTACCGCTATTTTCCTTTGCAATATCATTTATTACATTAAGTACAACACCTTCTAAGTCAAGTTTATCTTTTGGTATTCTTATATATACCTTTCTTTTTTCCTCCATTTTTTTATTTGATATATCTTCTATATAATTTACTAATATCTTTGGTTTTTCTCCCTCTTTAATATTTACCTTACCAGTTACCTTTACAACCATGTCTGTTTTTATCAAATCATAAAATTTATTAAAAACTTTCGGAAAAACAACTAGCTCAACACTGCCATACATATCTTCAAGAACTGTAAACATCATTTGATTGCCAGATTTAGTATTAAGTAACTTAGATGAAGTTATTATTCCACATAAACTAACAGTTTTATTATCAAAATCCTCTTTTTTTGTTTTACTATTCTCATCAATATCTTCATTGCTATTTAAATCTATTGTACTGACTGTTGAATTTTTTTTGATATATTCTTTATATTCATCTAGCGGATGACCAGATACGTACATTCCCAACATTTCTTTTTCCATATTAAGCAAATCTTTATTTGTAGGCTTTCTTGATGATTTAGCTATTACAATTTTTGCGTGTGCATCATCAGATACAACATCAAAAAAGTTCATTTGATTAATATAGTTTTTCTTTTTTGTTTCATTTATATTATCAACTATTGTCTCGTAACTGTCTAATATATCAAACCTTGTACTTTCTTTTTCTATTTCATCAAAACATCCAGCTTTTATTAAACTTTCAATACACTTCTTATTTACTGTATCTCCTGAAACTCTCTCACAAAAATCAATAAAACTTAAAAATTTACCATTTATTTTTCTATCTTTTATAATTTCACAAATAGCATTATTTCCTACATTTTTAATTGATGATAATGCAAATCTAATTTTGTTATTTATAACTGCAAATTTTAAATAACTTTCATTAATATCAGGTCTTAATACTTCAATATTAAGTTTTCTACACTCCTCTATATATAAAGGAATTTTATCAAGATTACCAAGGAAACTATTCATAGTAGCAGCCATAAATTCATGTGGAAAATGTGCTTTTAAATATGCTGTTTGATAAGCAACCACTGCATAACATGCTGCATGAGATTTATTAAATGCATATTTTGCAAACTCAGCCATTTCATCAAATATTTTATTTGCACTTTCCATATCAATATTGTTTCTTTTAGCCCCTTCAACAAAAACTTCTCTTTCCTTTGCCATTACATCAAGTTTCTTTTTTCCCATAGCACGTCTTACTAAATCAGCTCTTCCAAAACTATACCCAGCTAAATCTCTAAAAATTTGCATTACTTGTTCTTGATAAACCATACATCCATATGTATCTTTCAATATTGGTTTTAATGAATCATGAGTATAAATAACATTATCTGGGTTTTCTTTATTATGTATATATCTTGGAATTTGATCCATAGGTCCAGGTCTATATAACGATATCATAACAATTATATCTTCTAAAGTATTTGGCTTTAGTTCCATCATAACGCGTCTAAATCCTGGACTTTCCATTTGAAATACACCTAAAGTTTTTCCTTCTGTAAGAAGCTTAAATGTATCTCTATCATCCATTTCTCCAAAATTCACATCTACACCATGTATTTTTTTTATAAGTTTTAAAGTATCACCTATTACAGTAAGAGTTCTAAGTCCTAAAAAGTCCATTTTAAGAAGTCCTAATTCCTCAAGTGTTGTCATAGTGTACTCAGTAGATATAACTCCGTCACTTTCATAAAGTGGAACATAGCTTACAACAGGCTCTTTAGTTATAACAACACCCGCAGCATGAGTAGAAGCATGTCTTGCAAGTCCTTCTGCCTTTCTAGACAAGTCAATTATTTCTTTAACTTCCATATCAGTTTCATAAAGTTCACTAAGTTCTTTATTAACTTCTAAAGCCTTATCTATAGTGATTTTTAAATCTCTTGGTATAAGTTTTGCAATCATATCAGCTTTAGCATATGGAATATCTAAAGCTCTTGCCACATCACGAATTGCAGCTCTTGCAGCCATTGTACCAAAAGTTATAATTTGTGCTACATGATCATGTCCATATTTTCTACATACATACTCTATTACTTCTTCTCTTCTTTCATAGCAAAAATCCACATCAAAATCAGGCATACTAACTCTTTCTGGATTCAAAAACCTTTCAAATATTAAATTAAATTTTAAAGGATCAATATTGGTTATTCCTATAAGATACGCAGCTATTGAACCTGCACCACTTCCACGTCCAGGGCCCACTGCAATTCCCTGTGATTTTGCATAATTAATATAATCCTGCACAATTAAAAAATAATCTATGTATCCCATTTTATCTATTATTTCTATTTCATAATCAAGTCTTTTTTTTGCTTCTTGTTTTTTTTCTAATGGATATTTTTTTTCTAATCCCTCGTAACATAGCTTTTTAAAATACTCTAAATGAGTCATATTTTCATTTATTTTAAATTCAGGCAAAATAGTTTTTCCAAATTCAAATGTTACATTACACATATCTGCTATTTTTTGTGTATTCTCGATTGCCTCAGGTAAATTTTCAAAATCACTCTGCATTTCTTCTTTAGTCTTTACGTAAAATTCATTTACTTTAAAGCTCATCCTATTAGGATCAGTCATAGTAGTTCTTGTTTGTATACAAAGTAGCACCTCATGAAAATCATAATCTTCCTTATTTAAATAATGACAATCATTTGTAGCCACAAGACCAATACCAAACTCTTTAGAAAATTCAACAAGTTTGCTATTTACTAATATTTGCTCTCTTAATTTATTTCCCTGAACTTCTAAAAAGAATCTATCTTTTCCAAAAATTTCTAAATATTCTTTTACTGAATCTTTTGCTCCCTCTATATTATGATTTACAATTTTTCTTGCAACTTCACCAGCAAGACAAGCACTAAGAGCAATTATTCCTTTATTATATTTTTTTAACAAATCTTTATCAACACGTGGCTTATAATAAAATCCTTCTGTATAACCTGATGATACTATTTTAATTAAATTCTTATAACCTTCATTATTCATTGCAAGCAAAATTAAATGGTAAGGTTCTGTATCTATTTTTCCTTGCTTATCAAATCTACTACGAGGTGCAACATATACTTCACACCCAATTATTGGCTTTATTCCCTCAGCTATACAAGTTTTATACATTTCAACTGCGCCAAACATATTGCCATGATCAGTTATAGCAACAGCATTCATTCCATTTTCCTTTACTTTTTTTACTAAATCTTTTATTCTTATTGCACCATCAAGTAAACTATACTCTGTATGTATGTGTAAATGCACAAAACTCATAAAATCACCACCAAACATTTCAGTTAGATTATATCAAAATTAAAGATAAAAGTCTACAAATTAAACTTATTATACAGGGGAATTTTATGAAATTCCCCTGCTTATTATATTATTTTAATTGAACAATATACGCACTTATTCAAAAATCATCTTTTAAAAAGATGTCTTTTTTTGTAAAATATTGTAATATTCCTTGACAATTAACATATACTGTAGTATACTTAAGTTTCCATAATATATTAATATTTTTTAAAAATTTAAAGAAAAGGATGAGTAAGACGTGGAAAATGTAAAGATTACAAAAATATACGGAGCCAAATGTACTAAATTAAGTAATATGTTATTTATATTAACTCGGTCAAGATGCCAACTGGACAGTCAGATTGCAGTTGACTTAGGCGAACCCAAACAGAAAGTTGAACTTTCGATAAAAAACTCCTGTAGTAAAAGCATTGAAATTGAGGTTGTAGTTACAACATCCGATGGAAGGATAATAAGTATCGGCAAATTAAGCCCAAAAAATACTTCTGTCAACTTTGATACAAGCAGCTTTGGTACAGAATGTTTAATAACAGGTTTAAAATTTGATATCAAAAATTCCGGAATGCACCAGAGACAAATCGTTTTAGAAGGTTCAACAACATAATTTTTTCCCAGACAAACAAAATGTTTGCCTGGGAATTTTTGAGTTAGTTTTGTAAAAAATAATATTAATTTATATTTTTTAATGTCGACAAAACTAGACAATAATTATTACTATTTTTTCCTTGATTTCAAATTCAAGAAATGATATACTAAATTAAATTTCACTGTGGGGTACACAGGTTGAGCGTTCTAACTACACTTTTTAGTGACTATCTACGAATTTAGTAGTACCTATTTTTTCTTTTGGGATAGGAGTTATACATACTAAAATGCCAGAAATTCTAACTCAAGTTTATTTATTTTTACCAAAAGATTTAAATTTTATATTAAAAATAGCTATTCAAAAAGTTAAAATTTGTATGGCTTAGTTTTCTATGTATTTTTTCATATTTTTTTCATAAATTTTCATATTTTTTCATACTTTTTACAAAACTAACTCGGAGGGGATGTTATGTTTTTTCTTAGTTTATAGAGCATTGTTATGTTGGGAAGTACCATGAGTGCATTTGCTATTGAGGAAATGCTCCAGATTATTTCTATTTTTGATATTGCGCCTATAAATACGCATAATAGAAATATTATTCTGTATTTTTTTATGCTTTTTTTGTTGTTGAAAAGATATTTTATTGCTATGCTTCCATAGAAACCTGAACATGGAATTGTTGATATTGCAAATACTACTATCATAAATATAAATATGTAGTTTCCAAATGGAATAAGTGAAAATACATAATTTGCGATTAAAGCTGGATTTTCAGTTATTGTATACATTCCACTTGCTACAAATACAATTCCTGTGAGTGTGCAAAGTAATACTGTGTCTATAAATACACTTGTTGATGATATAATTGATTGCTTTTTTATATCTTTTTCATTTACCATTACATCAAATATTGGAGAGGTTCCCATTCCTGCTTCGTTTGTAAATAGTCCTTTTGATAGTCCTGTATTCATTGCTTTTACCATTACACTTCCAAAAATTCCTCCTACACATGATTTTATATTAAAAGCTTCTTTTATTATTTTTAATATACTTGATAATAAATTATTTCTGTAAATATACATTAAAATAATGCATGAAACAAGATAAATTATTGTTGCTATTGGTATTAATACACTGCTTATATTTGATATTCTTTTTTCATTTCCAATTAATGCGTATGCACATGAAATTACAATAATAATTCCGAGAACTACTATATTTATATTAAAATTTGATATTATACTAGATGATATTGCGTTTGATTGTATCATTGCTCCCATTCCTAAAGTTGTAAGTATAAGAAAATAACAAAATAATTTTGCAAGTAGTGGCATATGTAACTTTTCTCCTAGTACATACATTGCTCCTCCATAATATTTTCCTTTTTTATCTTTTTTTCTATACTTTAAAACTACATATGTTTCTGCATATTTTGTTGCAATTGCGAAAAATCCGGAGATAAATATCCAGAAAATACTTCCTATTCCTCCTATAGTAATAGCTGCTGCTACCCCTATTATATTTCCAGTTCCAAGAGTTGAGGCTAAAACCGCCATAAGAGATTTAAATGAGCTTATTCCCTCTTTTGTATTTTTTTTATCACCTAATATCATATATTTTATACCTTTTAAAATATCTTTTTGAGGAAACTTAAGCTTAAATGAAAAATATATGTGTGTTCCCATTAAAATTATTACAAGAGGAAATCCACATATAAAATTTTCTATACTATATATTAAATCTACCATGTAATCACCATAATAATATTTATGCAAATCTAAAAAATATTTGACAAAAAAGTAATTTTAATATATAATATTTATGTAAAATTATATTTGCTAATAAATAATTATTTAAAGGAGATATTACAATGATATATACTAAAAAACTTTAATAAACCGTTCAAACTATTATATAAAAAGGAGTCTTAAAAATGGAAAAAATTCTATTCTTTGTAGATGGTGAACCATACCTTCTTGAAGAAGGTATAGAGACCGCCATAACATTGAATATTACTGAATGTGTTGAAAAAATTAAAATTAGGTTCAAAGATGAAAAGCCAGAAATCCGCCCAAATATGAATAAAATATGGATTATGCTTGCAAATGATATTGGGGCCTCGATCTTTTCACCTGGACGCTGTAGAAAAACTAATTTTTCAATTTCTTCTTTTGAGTCAACATTTTCAAGAGAAGTGAAAGTATTTTTGGATACCTTATATCCATACAATACAGAACAGTCCGAAGCCAAAAGAGCTTATACAGAACGAAAAAGAATTTTGCGAAAAGATTTATCTCCATATGTTTTAAGCAGAATCAAAAAAAATTATTCTAGAGTAAGGTTTTCACATCATTGAAATCATTTAAGGAGAATTGAATATGGCAAAGTATAAAAATGTTCTTGCTTTCGTAGAGGGCGAACCATTCTTGTATAACTTTGAAACAAAAGAGTATACAAAAATCTCATTAGACTATGACATTTCTATCGAAAAAGTCAAATCAATGATAGAAAAAGAAACAAGCAGACCTCATATGATTGAGATTTGGAATATGCTTTATAAAACAATTCCAAATTGTGAATCTTTTTCAACAAATATGTGCAAAAAATCTACACCTAACCAGGATAACTTCGAATCCCGATTTACTCGAGAGATAAGTATATTTTTAGATGAAAAATTTTCAAGGAAGGTCCCCAAAAATAATGAAGTGAAAAAATGGCTTAAAAATACGTCTTATATTATAAAATTTTCACAATTCAACTAAATAAGGAGATCAGATTTAATGAATAAATTTTTAACCTTTATACATGGTGAACCGTTTATATACGACACACAAAAAAAAGACTACTCTAAGTTTGATATATCAGCTGATGACTGTGTCAATCAAATTATAAAGAGTAACATTCCTATTTCACTTAACAAAAAGTCAAATATTTGGGATTACTTTGCAAAACTAAATAATTTAAATGGATATAACTACCATTACAACTTAGGAAATACCAATGCTGAATCTTCATTTAAAATGAATGTTCAAGGAAAACTAGCAAAAAAATTTAAATGGTGTTCCTTCTGCTTTATAAATGGTATCCCACATATATATAACAAGGGAAATAGTAGTTATGAAAGGTGTGATATTACTGTAGATGAGGCTATAAAATCTTTATACCATTTAATAGTTAAGATAAATATGAGTAAATCAATAAATTCAGATCTAATACAACTCATAGCGTCCTTTTTTAATACAGATGGGTATAAAATCTGCTATAATAAAGGGCCTATAGTGAAAGATTCATTTCTTTATTGTTTTCTTGAAGAAGCAAAGAATATTATATATGAATTAAACAAAAAAAATGCCTTTTGCTTTGTAGACGGAAATCCTTTTATATTCTCATACAATACAAGAGAATATATAAAAATTAATATTTCAGTTGAAGAGGCTTTTAATATAATAAAAGATAACCTTTTGCTTCCAAAAGTTAGGCCAAATATGCAAACAATTTGGAATATATTAGGCAATGATTTAAGTACTGAAGGCTACAGATATCAATTTAATAAAAATTTAAACATTGTCCAAAACTCCTTTCAAAATAGGCTAATAAGCAAAATAACATGCTATTTAAATGAAATTTATCCACCTGAAATAAACAAACAAAATTTGCAAAGAACTCATGAGTATAATAGACTCAAAGCTCAAAAACAAAATGCTGGTTATTCATCTGCTGCTAAAAGATTTGAAAGGGAAATTTTAATGAAGAAGAAAAACGGTAGGAAATTATACTAATTTGGAAAATAAAGTATAGGGTCAAGTGACTCTATACTTTATTTTTTATAATTTTAGTAACTATTATTGTTACGTCATCATTTAAAATATTTTTATTTTCTCTTAAAACATTTCTATAAATTTCATCTGTTATTTGTTTAGCTGTTTTATTTACGTCTATAGTTTTTAAATATTCTGTAAAATAGTTATTTGAAATATCTAGTCCTTCATGCAATACTCCGTCACTTATTTGAACAACAATATCTTTATCAATTAGTTTTCTAGATATTGGTAAATAATCAGGATTATCTGACACTCCAACAGGTATATTCATATTATTTACAGTTACAATTTTTCCTTCATGAATTATATATGTAGGTGCAGCCCCAAGTTTTATATATTGAGAATATCCTGTTTTTAAATCAATTATCATATTATCTAAAGTAGATGAGTTTTGACTATCTGATTTTAATTTTAAAATACTATTTATAATTTCAATTGCACCACATTCATCAAATCCACCTGAAAGTAGTCTTTCTAGCATATCTATAACATTTTTTGATGATTTTGAAGCGTTTCTTCCATTTCCTTCTCCATCTGAAATTACACTTATATGCTTCAAATCCTGTAGTTCCTCAATAAGATAAGAATCTCCTGATACCTCTTCTCCATTTTTAGCTACACTTATAACACTATTTTGAACATTAAATTCAGGAGTTGAAACAACTTTTATCTTTGATTTTTCTTTTTTACTACTATTTAGTATAAGTTTAATAACCATTGGCTTTTCAAGTATATTACTTAATATAGAAATTATTTCTTTTTTCTGTTTATCTATATTATTTAGTATATTTGTAACAAATGTATATTCTATACCTGTGTCATCTTCTTTATATTCATCTTCGTATACTAAATATCCATAAAATTTTAATTCTTCTCTTAATTTTTCCTGCTTTTTATCTATTTTAATAAGATCACTTTTTATATTTTTAGAGATATTAGATAATATTTTTGAAACCTCTTTATACTGGTTTGATAGTTTATTTGCATTATTTCTTTCTTGTTCTTTTAATATTCTCATAAGTTTCACACTATTATATATTTCGTAAATATCTCTTACAAATTCTTTTGAAAGTTCACAATTAAAGTCTAGCATTTTTTCATCTATTGTTTCATTATTTTCAAGTTTATTAGAAATATAGTCTACAACTAAATTTAATTTTTCATCATTTAAGCAATTTTTTCTTCTATCACATCCAAGACATTTTTCATTAACTGTATTTTCTATATATTTTTTTATAACTTCTCTAGTTTCTAATTTATCTTCATCACTTACATCTACTACAACGCTTGCAATACTATCAAAAACATCTGACATAGCTCCTATTTTTTCTTTTACGCTTGTACTACTATCAAGCATGTTTTGATATGGATTTTCCAAAGATCTATTTTTGTTAAATATTCTGTCTAACTTTGTTTCAAAAACCTTTGGCATAAATAGAAGTGAAACTGAAGCAATAACAAGTTCACTAACTCTCATTGTAAGTTCAGAAAATCCGTTAGCGTAATATGCTATATAAAGGTTTCCAGCTATAAAGCCGATAACTACTCCTATTTTTCCTACCTTGGATAATATACCTGATATAAATCCGCTAAAAGCTAATGTTACTACATATGTCATGTTTATATCAGACATAAATGTTAGCATTAATCCAAGAACAAGACCTGTCGCAGCACCTGCTACCCATCCATTTTTCCATCCAAAAATTAATACTAATATAAGAACTAAAATATTAAATATAGATAGTTGCATTATAGTTATATTCTTAAAAATACTAAGTGCTATTGCAACTACAATTACCATTGCAATACTTTCTTCTTTGGAAAATACATATCCATTTGAAATATTAGTAAGTACATAAATTCCTGAAACGAATACGAAATACAATATTGCTGCTACCACTATATTGCTTAGGCATGTAAAAAGATCTGTTATCAAACTTCCCTGAATTAAGTTATATCCAACTTCAACAACTGAAAATGATATCATAAATTTTATAAATACGCTAAATCTTTTACTTACTCCTTCTATATTTACAATTACTGTTATTAGAGTAAATATTATAAAAAACGAAAGTAATTTTACAAGTACTGTCATAGAAACCGATTGAACCAGGATGCCAACTATTGACGATATTAAAACTAGTATCAAAGGGACGTTAAAAACACTTGCAACTCCAAAAAGCACCAGTGAAAGCGGTGAACTATCTCCCATAAATGATGTATTTGACATTGCAAAAGAAAGTATTATAAATATAATATTTTTTATATTTACAAACTTTTTAATTGTATTTACCACACCTGTAATTTTTTCATTTGAATTTTGTGTTGTCCTTACATAACTGTTATTTGAAATCATTATATCCACCTCATTTGTTTTATTTCATACTACTTATTTTACACTATTTATTAAACGATTTTTGTCGTAATTTAATTTCATTATAACTTTTTATTAAATATACACCAAAACAACTTGAACTCAAATTATTTTGGTGTATAAAAACTTTTATACTGCTTTTTTAGATTTTTTTACTTTTTCTGCTTTGCCTGTAGTTTCTTTATTTTGAGCTTTTTCTTCTTTTTCTTCTTCAACTATTTCAGTATCTACTTCATTAACAATGTCCTCTGGTATTATTTCTTCTTTTGGTTTAATACTTTCTTCTATTAGTTCTTTTACCTTATCAGAACTTGTTATTTCTAGTGCTCTTGATAAAATAAATTTATTTAATTCTTCCTCTTCAACATCTTCACTTGTGACTAATTTTGAATATTCTAAATACTCATCCTCTGTTTTTATGGTTCTATGTACATCGTTTACCATTGTTTTTATTTTCATATCATAGATATCTCTATACATTTTTATATAGTCTGGAAGACTTATTACATCTTTTTCTAAACTTTCATCATATATTTTCTGTAATTTTTCAAATATCTTGTCTATAATTTTAAAATATCTATATGAGTTCTTACATATGTTTATTATCAAGTTATATTCATACATATATCTATCAATATCTGATTCAATTCCTTTTATCATTGTTTCAATAACATATTCAATTAATTCTCTTTCATCAGATGGAAGTTTTGATATATCATAATTATCATTAATATAACTTACATAATCATCTATACTTGAAAATAGATTTTTATACAATTCATCAGTATATTCATCAGTTTCAATTTTAGCATCAATTTCTTCTGCAGATTTTATAACCTTGTTATATCTTTGTGATTTTCCTTCATCCTTTATATTTTGCTTAACATCATCTATTGCAGATGAAATAGAAAAAAGTCCAAATTTTATATCATCTCTTGATCTAAATTTTGCTCTTGTTATTCTATCATATTCCATTTCTAGAAAAGCTTTTTGTAACTCAAGTCTATCGATTTTATCTGTTGAATTTATTTTATCTAATATTTCAGCAGGATATGATAATTTTAATTCATACATTTCTCTTTGCATAATATCATATTGATATTTAACAAAAACGATTTCCCTTAAAATATTTTCTTGATATACCTTTTGCTCTTCTCCCTCTGTTTTACGTATTACACCTAAATGTTCATCAATAGCTCTATTCATTTTATTCATGTTTACAGCTATAACAACACTTTGGATTACTCTATCGAAAAGATTTATTTTCTTTTTGGAACTAACAACTATATCAGCCATTTATTAATCCTCTCCCTCTAATCTATTACAAATTTATTATTTTCATTGGTTTACTACTTATATTATACAGTTTTTTTCTATAATTTCAAGTATTTGTAGCAAAATTAACAAAATTGTTACAAAAAAGATTATAAATAGAAATGTAATAGTAACAATTTAGCAAAAAGCTTAAAGCATAGGGATAAATTAGATTTCACTTTGTTTTCTACATACGCTTGAATAATTACAATATTTACAATAATCGCATTTTTTATTAGGTCTAATCCTTACCACTCCACTTATTATTTCATTTCCAATTTCACCTAAAATATTTTTGGTTTGGAAAAATAAGTTCTTATATTCATCTTCACTTAGTGCTCGGTTTGTATTATCTTTTGTTAGTGTAGTTTTTGATATATCTATCAACCTTTTATCTGTTGAAAGTTTTTTATCCATTTTCTCTATTATTTTTAAATCTTTTAAAAATATTCCTTTCATTCTTAATGCTTTTATTGTCTCATCTTTTATTTTTTCTTCATCATTTATATAATCTTTTAGATTAATAAGTTTATCTGATAAATTAAAATAAAGCATGCCTGCTGGTAATACCTTATTTATATTTTCTTTTTGCTTTTCTATTTTATTTACATTTTCAATAAAAGAATCTAGATATGTTATTAATTGAAGTGATATTCCATCTTTAATATCTTCTAATTTTAAATCTTTTTTACTTGATTTATAGTCAATTATTCTTACATACATATTATCATTTGCCCTTAAAACATCTACCCTATCTATTTTTCCTATAATATTCATTGTTTTATTTTCTGAAATTTTAATCTTTATAGGAGCAAATAACTTTCCCTCTTTAAATTCTATTTCATATCCATACGGTACAAATTCACTTTGATTAAAGCTTGTTGCAATTACTTTTACAACTTTTTTCATAGTATTTATTAATTTTTCTTTTAATATTTCATATTTTATACTTTGTTTTTTATTTCCAAGATTTGCATTTAATTTTTTTTCAATAACTTCATCTAATTTTTCATTCCACTCTTCATTTAAAAGTAATGATTGCCATGTTATATTATTTTCAAATAAATATTTTGAAAATTCTTCTAAAACTTCATGCATAAAACTACCTACGTCAAGGCTTGATATTTCAAATTCTCGTCTTGGCTCAATCTTTAATAAATACTTCATATAATATGAAAAAGGACACTTTTTAAATAATTCAAGTTTAGATATACTTGTATCGAACTTATCTCCATATATCTTTTCAAGATTTTTTTTATTTAAATTATCATCATTTTTTATATAATTTAAAAGGGTATTATATTGTATATCATTATTTATGTATTCATATATACTAGAAATTTTTTCATTAGTATAATCTTCTATTTTTACATTATTTATTAATTCTAACATATACTCTAAAATTTCATTTTTTGAATAAATAGAATTTATATTTGTCTCATTTAATTCACTTAGAATATTACTTTGTATTTTAACATCCAAAATCTTTTTTATATCATTTATTATACTTGAAATTCTTAATGATTTACCTGAATAATCTGATATAGGTATTAAAATGTTAATCTCATTAGTTACACTGCTTAAAACGTTATATATATTGTATTTAGCCATATTTTGCTTTGATATTGTTGTTTCCTTTAATTCAAGACCTTTTTCTTGTAGTTCTTTTAATTGTTCATCATTAAACAAAATATCTTCTTCTGAAATTTTTGGAAAACTTCCTTCATTTACTCCAATAAAGAAAGCATTTTTAGATTCTTTCCCATTGGATAAGTTTATATCTAATAAATTTACAGAATCTAATACTGGTGGTAAAGTTTTTACATATGTATCCTTTATTTGTAATTTGAATACTTGCACAAACACATCAAATGTCATCTTTTCTTTATATACCTTTGATATCGAATTAAATATTTCACATAGTTTTCCCCAAACTTGTTTTTCCTTATCTAAATTTGAAATATCGAACTCATTAGAAATTTTTTCAAGTTTATACAAACTATCTTTATATCTTTGAAGTACACCACTATTATTTAAATGTTCCCATATATATGCAACATACCACTTGGCACTTTCTTCCTTTTTTATACCTGTATTATATATATCAATCAATTTACTACGTATACTATTTAAATTTTGAATATCATATATATGTTCATTACTCCTTGTATTATTTAACTTAAATTCTTTTGTTAAGTTATAATCGGTTATATTAAATTCTAACATATAATTTTCAAACTCGTATACATCCGCTTCACTTACATCACAAAATCCAAGTTTTAATATATCAATTAAGGTATCCTTTTTTACTCCATTTTTTAATATATCAAGATATTTTAATATATATGTAGTTAATTTTGAAAATTTTATATTTTCCTTGCTATTTATATATATTGGTATATTTGCTTGAAAAAACACTCTTGAAATAATATCCTTATATCCATCTAAATCAGTTGTATATATGTCAAAATCTTTATATCTATACCCAACTCTTACCTTTTTATTTATATAGCTTGCGATATATTCTATTTCTGAAAATGCGTTTGAGTACATACCTATATGTACATTTTGAGAGTTTATTTTTTTATCAATTTTGTTGGAAAAAATATTGTCTGATAAATATTTTATATCCTGTTTTTGTTTTAAATATTTAATATACATTAGTTTATTATGTACTTTAGTACCTATGCTACTTGCAATTTGAAGCAAATTTAAATATGTCATATTTGATGTTTCAAATATTTCACTTGTATTACATGCATATATATCCTCAACTTTTGTAATATCTGTTGTTATGGAGATTGTAATATCACATTTCATATCTAAAAACATTTTAACTATCTCTAATTCTTTTTTAGTAAAATTGTTATATGCATCAAAATATATTGAAGTATTTTCTAATTTTATTTTAGATATATTGTTAATAAAAATATCCATTTCATCTATATTGTCTGTAAAGTTTTCCTCAAGTTTCTTTATATACTTAGCATATATATTGCATATTTCTTTTAATTTCAAATAATTTATATTATTTTTTATACTAATTTCATCTATTTTTTTAACATCAAATCCTGATTTTCTTATTAAATCAATATATATATACATCAAATCAAGAAAGCCATCTTTTCTACTTACACCTTTAAATACTTTTATTTCATTTTGCATAGATGATATGACATCTGCTAGTATGATTTTTTTATCATTAGTTGAAACATAACCCTCATCGTTATACAGTCCTAAATTTATTATATTTTCCTTTACATACTCACTTATTGTAGTTATATTTACTCCTATTATTCCACTCTTTTTTAAATATTTAATATAATTATTTTCAGTTTCTTGCCTTCTTTGAGATGGTACAAAGAGAATAACATCTTTATTATTTTTTATATCTTTTTCTATATTTTCATATATATATGTACTCTTTCCTGTTTTTGGTTTTCCTAAAACAATGTTTAAACCCATTTTCTACCCCTTATTTATCTTCATTTTTTTCTTCAAAATCATTTACAAGTAATTGCTCATCTTTTATTTTAATTTCATCAAATTTTGGAAGTTCTTCTATGTTTTCAATGCCGCAAGATTTTAAAAATTCATTTGTAACAGAATATGCTGCTGGTCTTCCAGGAAGATTAAGTCTTGCCACCTCTTCAACAAGTCCACATTCTAAAAGTCTGCTTACAGCAAAATCACTATTTACACCTCTAATGCTTTCTATTTCTGATTTTGTTATCTTAGGATTATATGCAATTATACTTAGTACTTCAAGTGCTGCAGTTGATAAATTTTGTCTCTTAGTATTTTCAACAAATTTTGTTACATATTTATAATAGTCTTTATTAGTTACTAGTTGATACATTTCTTTTATTTTAACTAGTGTTATTCCACAATTTCCACTATATTTTTCTTTTAATTTTTCTATTGCATCTTCAATTTTAATTTTTTCTTCTCCAAGTGTTGATGAAAGTTCATCTATTGATATTTCTCTTCCTAGTGCAAATAGCACTGCTTCTACTATATTTTCTAAATTTTCCATAAATTAAACTCCTTTTTTATACTCTTTTCATAACATACACATATTATATCAAAAACAGAAGTTTTTTTAAAGTAATTTCAAAAAAAAGAGTAAATCTGAAATATCTCAGATTTACCCTTTAAATATTAAGCCTGTTTTATAAAAACAATATTTTCGGGAGATAACGGTTTGTAATACTCAACTTTTTTATTATTTGTATATCTTGACAACACAACCCATAATGGACTAATAGAATTAATACAATCAAATTCAATAAATGAATTTCCTTCAAATTCAAATCCAACAGTTCCACTAAAAATATATGTGTGTATATTCTTATATTTGATTTCGTTATATATCCCTATATGAACAAAACACCATGAATCATTCTTTACATTATTTTTTATAAGTTCTGTAATTGATTCACCATTTTTTAAGATAAGTGTACTAGTAGTAATCATCACGTTTCCTCCTTATTTAATTAAATAAAAAATTATATCTTTGTTACGATATTATATCATTTCAATCGTATTATGTCAATATTTAATCACAGTAGTAGACAAAAAGAGTAAATCTTAATATCTCAGATTTACTCTTTAAATTATTGATCTGTACTATTTAATATATAGTCTAACACGAAATCCTAAATCAACACCAGCGTAATATGACATACCGTGATTACGAAGGGAAACTGGATTTTCAATACCACTATTACTGTAGCTACCGCCACGACTAATGAAATAAGAATCATTAGCCTCACTCGTCCATTCCCATACATTTCCTGCTAAATCATATATATTTTTTACTTTCCAATTTTCATTAAATCCTGATGTACTTTTTGTTCCACTATTTTCATTAGCTGGCACTAAAGAATCTACATGATTTCCATAATATCTACTATTTGTTAAACTAGCTGATGAATTTATACTATTTAAACTATCCTTTATCCAATTACATGTTGTATCCCATGCTTTTCCTGTTAGTAATCCTGTTT
>UMKU01035647.1_pt1 | contig 25070 bp, 19 predicted proteins | sample 1966411 | NCBI WGS metagenome assembly UMKU01 (sample SAMEA4836187, study PRJEB28245) | human gut metagenome | biome: gut microbiome; material: fecal sample | place: Denmark | collected 2008
GATCATGTTGTATATGTATGGATTGATGCATTAAGCAACTATATTACCGGTCTCGGATTTGACTTAGATGGTAATGACACTTTGGAAAATGGCGAGGATCTTTATAAGAAGTTTTGGCCGGCAGATCTGCATCTGATCGGTAAAGATATATTGCGTTTCCATACGATTTATTGGCCGATCATGCTGATGGCACTTGATATTCCACTTCCGAAGCAGGTATTTGGACATCCATGGCTGCTTCAGGGCGATGGCAAGATGAGTAAATCCAAGGGTAATGTGATCTATGCAGATGACCTTGTTGATATTTTCGGTGTTGACGCTGTGCGTTATTTCGTATTGCATGAGATGCCATTCGAGAATGATGGTGTGATCAGTTGGGATCTGATGGTAGAGCGTATGAACTCCGATCTTGCAAACGTACTTGGTAATCTGGTAAATCGTACGATCTCGATGACAAATAAATACTTGGACGGCGTAGTGGCAGACAAGGGCGTATCTGAGGAAGTAGACGACAACCTCAAGCAGTTTGTTCTGGCAACACCAGCCAAAGTAACAGCCAAAATGGACCAACTTCGTGTAGCGGATGCAATTACAGAAGTATTTGCTCTGTTCAAACGCTGCAATAAATATATTGATGAGACAGAGCCTTGGGTTTTAGGCAAAGATGAAGCAAAGAAAGATCGTTTATCAACAGTATTATATAATCTGGTTGAGGCAATCACGATCGGCGCCAGCCTGTTAGAGGCATTTATGCCGGATACAACGGATAAGATATTAGCTCAGCTTGGCGCGCAAAAACGTGCTTATGATCAGATGGATCAGTTCGGGCTGTACCAGTCAGGTGGACACGTTGTAGAAAAACCGGAGATCCTCTTTATGCGACTGGATCCAAAGGAAGTGCTTGCCAAAGCAGAGGAGATCAAGCAGAAACAGATCGCAGAAGCTAAGGCAGAGAGTGGCGAGACCGAAGAGGAAGTCATTGATATTGAGCCAAAAGAGGAGATTACATTTGATGACTTTATGAAGATGCAGTTCCAGGTAGGAGAGATCATTGCCTGCGAGGAAGTGAAAAAGTCCAAAAAGCTTCTTTGTTCACAGGTTAAGATCGGCAGCGAAGTAAAGCAGATCGTATCCGGAATCAAGCAGCATTATTCCGCAGAGGAAATGGTCGGCAAGAAAGTGATGGTTTTGGTGAATCTGAAACCAGCTAAGTTAGCCGGTGTTCTTTCGGAAGGAATGTTACTTTGTGCAGAAGATGCAGAAGGTAATCTGGCACTGATGGCACCAGAGAAGACGATGCCGGCGGGTGCAGAGATTTGCTAAAGAAATCTTTACTTTTTGAGTAAAATCTGATTTAATATATAAGAGATAAGGGTCAAAAGCAGATAGCAAGTATGCAGACATACATTGTTATCTGCCGGGATGGCCTGTTAAGAGCCAACAAGTAGCAGATCACTTGCAAATATGCAGCTGTAGTATATCGGTAGTACATTAGCTTCCCAAGCTAAGGGGGCGGGTTCGACTCCCGTCAGCTGCTTTTTTACGGAATAGGAAATAATTACTAAAGTAAAGCGCTGGCTTTGCTTTTTTATGGAATAGGAAATTGCTGTTATGTTGAGTAACACCACCAAGAATTGCTTAAGCAATTCTTGCTAAAGCAAAGCGCTGGCTTTGCTTTTTTGGAAAGAAGGAAACGAGACCATGTATGCAAATTATCATACGCACACCAAACGCTGTCAGCATGCAGTAGGTGAAGACCGCGAGTATGTTGAGGCTGCCATTGCAGCAGGGATACAGGTGCTGGGCTTTTCGGACCATTGCCCATGGGTCTATAAAGATGATTTTGTGTCCGGAATCCGTATGAGAGCGGATCAGGTTGAAGAATATGTGGATTCTATGCAGAGACTGCGAACAGAATATCGCAATGATATTCGAATTTTGATCGGCTTTGAAACGGAACATATGCCGGATCTGATCGAAGCGCAGGATGAATTACTTGCACCATATCCGATCGACTATATGATATTGGGTCAGCATTTTCTGAAGCAGGAATGCGACGGAGTTTATACCGGTGCGCCGACAACGGATGAAACAACATTACAGAACTATGTGGATACCGTTATTGCAGGGCTCGAGTCCGGCAGATATCTGTATTTGGCTCACCCGGATCTCATTAATTATGTTGGAAATGCAGCGATTTATGAGCGGCACATGACAAGACTTTGTCAGTATTTAAAAGAACATGACCGCCCGATCGAGTTAAATATGCTTGGTGCTGTTGATGGCAGACATTATCCGAGCAAACGCTTCTTGGATATTGCGAGCAAAGTGCAAAACAAAGCAATTATCGGAATAGATGCACACAGTCCGGAGCAGATCAAGCGGTCCAACGTTGGAGAACAGATGCTCCGCAGGATGGCGCAGGGAATTACAATTATCGAGCAAATGGAGGAAGTATGAGATTACGAAATATAAAAGGAGCTGACGAAAGAATTTTGGCGGATCCGTATACGATACAGACGGATGGTACGGATGGAGCTGATTTCAAGGGACGTTGGAATCGTGAGTATTTTCATAATGACCATCCGATACACATAGAGATTGGCATGGGAAAGGGTCAGTTTATTACGACGTTGGCACAGCAGAATCCGAACATTAATTATATAGGTATTGAAAAATATTCCAGTGTATTGATTCGCGCCATTGACAAAAGAGAGGAGCTTGCATTAGATAATCTGCTTTTTATGAGAATGGATGCGGAAGAAATTACCGATTATTTTGAGCCGGGCGAGGTTGGCAGGATATATCTCAATTTTTCAGATCCATGGCCAAAGGATCGTCATGCAAAGCGTCGTTTGACCTCGACTACATTTTTGTCAAGATACGATCAGATCCTGCAGCGGGATGGTGTCGTTGAATTTAAGACAGACAATCGCCCATTATTTGATTTCTCACTCGAGCAGCTTCAGGAAGCGGGCTGGCATGCCGATTATGTATCCTATCATTTACATGAAAATGGACCGGCAGCAGATAATATAATGACGGAATATGAGCAGAAATTTTATGCTCTAGGCAATCCAATCTGTAAATTCAGAGCACACCGATAGACAAAAAAGAAACAGCAGATAGGCTTCATGTTGTTTGCATGAAACCTGACTGCTGCTTTTCGTTATAGAAAACTTCTCGCTTCCTATAATGAAAACATGATCTGCGAGAATGCGATCACTGCACAATTGATGTTGTGTAGAACAGATCCCCACTCTAGTACATACAATCGTTTGACGTATTAGAAGAACGATCGGAAGCCTTGTTGGAAGATTTGTTGGAAGAGCTGTTAGAAGATTTGTTAGAGCTCTTGTTGCTTGACTTTGCAGAAGATTTGTTAGAGCTCTTGTTGCTTGACTTTGCAGAAGATTTGTTAGAGGAATTGTTGCTTCCGCAATTCTGTGTGCTGTCAGAGCAGTTCTCATAATTTGGTGACTGATTTGTTTGTTTTTTTGACATAATAATCTCCATTTCTGTAAGGTGTTTATGGGCACCGCAAAACGTTACAGAGTAACCCATAATGATCAACCGGTTACATTTATAGTGTGCCACCGGTTAGCAAATTTATGACGATGTCAAATGGAAATACATGGTAATTCCATATTATTTTTAGTAGCATTTTACACATAGGATGTGTATAATAGAGGCAGAAAAAATATAAGCCCGTTGTGGCAAGAATGGAGGATACATATGAGTGTTAAGTTTTCAGATTCTGTAAAATACATTGGAGTGGACGATACAACGATCGATCTATTCGAGAGTCAGTATGTAGTACCGAAAGGAGTTTCTTATAATTCCTATGTCATTTTGGATGACAAGGTTGCATTGATGGATACAGTGGACAAGCGAGGCATGGAGCAGTGGGAGAAGAACTTGACTGCAGCGTTAGACGGTCGTGCCGTAGACTATTTGATCATACAGCATTTGGAGCCGGATCATGCCGGAAGCATTGCGCGTTTGGTAGAATTATACCCGGAGGTAACTTTAGTTGGAAATGCGAAAACGTTCCAGATGCTTCCACAGTTTTTTGACCTGCCGTTAGAGGGACATACTTTGACAGTTAAAGAAGGTGATACACTTTCTTTGGGATCACATACATTGACATTTGTAATGGCACCGATGGTACACTGGCCGGAAGTTATGGTTACTTATGAGAGCAGCGAAAAAATTCTGTTCTCCGCAGATGGTTTTGGTAAATTTGGTGCACTGTCTCTTACTGAAAATGAGGACTGGGCGTGTGAGGCACGCAGATATTACTTTAATATTGTTGGTAAATATGGAATACCGGTGCAGACCTTGTTAAAGAAAGCGGCCGGACTTGATATTGCAACAATCTGCCCACTACATGGACCGATCTTGACAGAAAATCTCGGATATTATTTGGATCTTTACAATACTTGGAGCAGTTATGAGCCGGAAAGCAAAGGTATCCTGATCGCATATGCGTCTATTCATGGCAATACCGGTAAAGCAGCAGAGAAACTTGCAGAAATCCTCCGCAGCAAGGGTGCAGAAAAAGTCGTTGTCAGTGATCTTGCGCGAGAAGATATGGCAGAAGTAATAGAGGACGCATTTCGTTATGACAGAATGATCGTGGCAGCAGCAAGTTACGATGGCGGCGTATTTCCTTGCATGCAGGACTTCCTGCATCATTTGCAGAGCAAGGCATATCAGAATCGCAAAGTTGGAATCGTAGAGAATGGTTCTTGGGGACCAACTGCGGCACGTACGATGAAAGCAATTTTAGAGCCGATGAAGAATATTACGATCGTAGATCCGGTCGTTACGATCAAGTCAACACTGAAAGAGAGTGATATTCCGAATTTGGAAGCATTGGCAGATGCAATGCTGTAGATATAGGTTATGTTATGACAGCAGAAGTGGACTGTAATGACAATGGGAATCCCATTAGATAACGATGTCAGTAAAAAGGCTTGCACCGCAACGGTGCAAGCCGGTTTTGCTTTTGTATGCCATTCGCTTATTTATTTGCTTTTTTCTTAGCCGCCTTAGCGGGAGCGGTTACCCGTCGGCTGGATTTTTTGTCTTTGGAACGATGAAATAGAGTATCTTTCCACAACGCAGGATGAAATAGGATCAACAGTGGGAATAGCTCCAGTCTGCCTGCGATCATATCAAACATAAAGACACATTTGCTGAAAGGAGTAAATGCTCCAAAATTTTCTATCGGGCCGACTTTTTCCAATCCGGGGCCAACATTGTTGAGTGTTGTTGCAACAGAAGTAAATGTTGTCACCAAGTCCTTTTCCTCAAAGGAGATCAGGAAGGTTGAAACGGCAAATACGATTATATATGTGATAAAATATACATTCGTTGCACGCAGCACTTCGTGTTCCACCGGTTTCTTTTCAAATTTAACCTTCTGAATACTTTTCGGATGGATATAGGAGTGCAATTCCTTACCAACTGTCTTAAATAAGATCACGATACGCGATACTTTCATACCGCCGCCGGTACTTCCTGCACATGCACCGATAAACATCAAAAGCACCATGATCGTGCGTGAGGATTGCGGCCATAAGTTAAAGTCAACGGTGGAATAGCCGGTTGTTGTAATAATGGAAGCAACCTGGAAAGAAGCCTGGCGCAATGCATCTGCTGCATTTCCAACCATCTGTAAAATATTGCAAAAGATAATACCGATCGCTACTGCAATGATCAGAAAATAATAACGAACTTCCTCCATTTTCAGAGCATTTTTCCATTTGCGAAGCAGTAACAGATAATAGGCATTAAAATTCACACCAAATAGCAGCATAAATATTGTGATCACCCATTGCAGATATGGAGAATAACTTGCAATGCTATCATTTTTAATACCAAATCCACCAGTACCGGCAACGCTAAATGAGGTCGTGATCGCTTCAAATAAAGACATACCGCCGAGCAACAGCAGGATTACCTGAACGACAGTCATGCCAAAATAGATCACATACAAAATCTGTGCCGTGGATTTAAGATGCGGCACCAGCTTGCCAACGGAAGGCCCCGGGCTCTCCGCACGCATCAGATTCATATTGGAGCCGCCACTCATAGGAATGATCATCAGCAAAAAGACGAGTACACCCATACCACCGATCCAATGTGTAAAAGCGCGCCAAAAAAGTGTTGCATGGCACAGACATTCCACATCACTCAACACCGTCGCTCCTGTGGTCGTAAAACCGGACACGATTTCGAACAGTGCATCCACGTAACTTGGATATTCACCAGTCAATATTAATGGGAGAGAACCGAAAATACTGAGTGTGATCCAACTGGCGGCTGTTGCCAGACAGCCTTCCTTAAAATAAAACATCGCATTTTTGGGTTTATGACGTGTTCCCAACACACCCAGAACAATGCAGATAACTGCGACCAGCAGATACCATACACTTTTCTGTTCCATATATAGGACACCAACAATAAATGGAAAAAGGAGCAATGCACCTTCAATCATTAACACATACGATAAAATATATTTTACAGCCGAATAATTCATATCAAATCTACATTCCTTTCTATGCCAGCCAGCCTTTCCGGGGCTTCAGCACATTGCCGCAGGCACAGTATATCTTGCCGTTTATGCCAGAATATCCTGCAGATCGCCCAGTCCGGTGTGTGCAGTTACGATCAATACGGCATCGCCGACCATAATGCAGTCATTACCGGATGGCATGATGATTTTGCCATTGCGAAAAATACACGAAACCAAAAGATCCTTCTTGAGTTTCAGTTCCATTAAAGGTTTGCCGGTTACTTCACATTCTTCTTTCACCAAAAATTCCACTGCTTCCGCACGAGAATCAAATAAATTGTATACAGTTTCTACGTTGCTGTTCAGCGAAGCACGTTTTGCGCGCACGTAGGCAATGATCGTTTCAGAAGTAATATGTCTTGGATACACAACACTTCCCAGATCCAGTTCATTGATCACGGTTTTGAAGTTGGAGCGGTTAATCTTCGTAACTACTTTGGCATCCGATACGTTTCTGGCATGAAGCGTCAGAAGCACATTTTCCTCATCAATTCCAGTCAGAGAGACAAAGGATTCTACATGCTCAATGCCTTCTTCCTTGAGAAGTTCGGTATCTGTGCCATCGCCATTAATAATGATCGCATCCGGAAGCATCACAGCCAACTCTTCACAGCGGGCGCGGTTTCGCTCGATCATTTTGACTTCGATACCGACATCCAGTAAGCATTTTGCCAGATAATAAGCAGCTTTGCCACCGCCGACGATCATTGTGTCACGCACCTGATTGGTAGGAAGTCCAATGCGTCGCATAAAATTCTTCGCGTCATGTTGAGCGGCAACGAAAGAAACCATATCTCCCTCTTCAAAGATAAAATCTCCGGCTGGGATCGTCATTTCGCCATCGCGTTCGACGCCGCAAATGACGATACGGTCGAGAAGTCCGGTACGACCCAAGTCTGCAATCGATTTCTGATTCATTGTATTATTTTCAGCAAGCTTAAACTTTACGATCTCGGCCTGACCATGAGCAAAAGAATGAACTTCCAAGGCAGTAGGCAGGTAGAGTAATCGCGCTGCCTCATTTGCAGCTGCCTGCTCCGGGTTAATGATCAGCGCAAGTCCTAGTTTCTCACGTAAATAAGGGATTTCTTCACTGTATTCCGGAGTTCTTACACGGGCAATTGCAGAGCAATCGCCGACGCGTTTTGCAACAGTACAGCACAGCAGATTGAGCTCGTCAGATTCGGTGACAGCGATCAACAGGTCTGCGCTCTCAATGCCTGCCTCCATCTGTACACTGTAACTTGCACCTGTTCCAACAATGCCCATTACATCATACATGTTTGTCAGGTCATGGACTTTAGTGGGATCTTTGTCAATTAAAGTGACTTCATGCCCTTCTCTGGTTAGCTGGTCGGTGAGCGTTTCGCCGACTTTACCACAGCCAACAACAATAATTTTTAACCCTCTGCGGGTTAAACTTTTCTTTGCCATCTCTATTCTCCATTCTTTCATTTAATTCCTGCGAGAAAACGACATTGTCCCTTGCGTAAATTATAGTATAGCACAATTCTCTATTTTTGACACTATAAAGTATTATGTGGTACAGTTATTGGTGCAGCAAATAAAAATAGGTGAATACGATTTATAGAAATTATCTATGGAAATAGATTTGCTATATTAGAAAAAGAACAGAGGAGACAATACGATGAGTAGTTTTATATTTAGCTTAAATGCGACAGTTCCGGTATTTGCAGTGATCGTGATCGGTAATCTTTTATGCAAGATTGGCTTGATCGATGAGCACTTTGCAAGCATATCCAATAAATTCGTGTTCAGAGCCTGTCTGCCTTGTATGATCTTTTTGGATCTGGCTGATACTAACATCCGACAGAATTTTGATGCACCGTACATAGGGTTTTGTTTTATTATAACGCTGATTTCCATCGTTGTGATCTGGTTTTTTGCGGCAAAGCTAATGCCGGACAAATCAATGGTCGGTGCTTTTGTGCAGGGATCATACCGCAGCAGTGCGGCGATCTTAGGTGTTGCCTTTATTCAAAACATATATGGGACTTCCGGCATGGCACCATTGATGATCATTGGATCTGTCCCTCTTTACAATATCTTTGCGGTCATCATTTTGACCTTTACGAGCAGTGACGCAGACAAAAAGGGCATCCGCAAAGCGTGTATTGGCGTGTTGACAAATCCGATCATCATTGGAATTGTGCTTGGGATGATCGCATCATTTTTTAATATTAAATTTCCGGGGATGGTAAAAAAGACAATATCGAATATGGGAGTTATGACCTCGCCGTTAGCACTTATTTCGATCGGTGCAACATTTCGTGGCAGAGAGGCACTTGCAAAGATTAAGCCGACCTTGGGTGCATCCTTTATTAAGTTGATCGGTCTGGCTGCTGTATTTATGCCACTTGCCATATATATGGGATTTCGCGATCAAAAGTTGATCGCACTTCTTATCATGCTGGCATCGCCCTGCACACCGGCGTCTTATATCATGGCAAAAAACATGGATGGCGATGCAGAGCTTGCCTCTAGTATTGTGGTCGCAACCACAGTTTTGTCAGCGGTAACATTGACCGTTTGGATCTTTGTATTAAGAAGTTTTGGTTTTGTCCAATAATTGATCCAGCTTATCATGGATCTCTTCTGTTGATTTTTTATTATATTTCACAATAAGTTTGGCGGCCTGCAACGTAGTTTTGTTGATGGATTCTTTGTACTGTTCGAAAGAAGCATCGTCGATAGTGGCAGGTTCGCCTTTTTTGCCATTCAGACGTTCCATCTCCTGACTCATTAATTCTAATAATTTATCTTGATAAGCTCGCTGCAGTAAATCCTGCTGTTCTTCGCTCTGTTGTTTCAGCATGAGCATACCGTCCACCATAAAATAGGTAGCAGCCAGTGTGACGATCACCATCAGTATACCTAAAACTGCGCCCAACAGGGATCCGGCAAAGACATCTTGAAAAAGAATGATTCCAAGCAAGCCTGCCATCCAAACTAAAGCAGCCGCAATAATTGTTTTTCTCGTTTGCATAATAATCTATCAATCCTTTCTTAAATCGTAAATGTTGCTTTATCAGCACAAAAATAGAATACCATGAACAAGGATATGCTGTCAAAGAACATACAATACAAAATAAAACATATGAAACAAATAAAAAACATAATTCTTAAGAATTCTTAAGATTGCGTTCAAACTATTGATTTTGTTATTAATATTTGATGTACTAAATATATCAAAGACAAAAAAAGTAATATCCCTTATGCCGTCATGTTGCGGTATAAGGAAAACAAAAAATTCATAATAACAGGAAGGAGTGATCATTATGATCCAATGGAAAAAAATAATCTTAAGTACAATAGCAGCGATAGGAATCGCCTGCTTTGCAGGAGGAACAGCAGATGCGGCATCGGTTAAAATTGATGAGAAGACATTTCCGGATGTTTGTGTACGTACAGCAGTAGCACAGTATGACAAAAATAAAGATGGAATTTTGTCCGATCAGGAAAGAGACAAGGTGACAGGGATCGACTTTGATTCGGCGCTTGCGCAGCACTATACAGAAGGTCATTGTGTTGACTTTGAGGGCATGCAAAATTTCACAGACATCAATTCGATCTATTTGGATTTGCGATATAAGGCAAAGAATAACTCGTACAAATACTGGAATTATCGCGCTGACAATTTGACGCAGTGTTTTCCAAATGCACAGAGAATTTCAATTTATTGGTATGGTAATCAGACAATATCGTTAAAAGGAACCGCTGTAAATGCAAGGAAAATTTCCCTTTATGCTTTGCAAAATGGAAAACTGGATTACTCTTTGTATGCACCGAATGCGCAAAATGTGGAAATATGTGGGAAATTTACGGATACTAAGAAATCCTATGGTCAATATTTCCCGGATGCATCAGAAGTGATATTAAGCGAGACTAATATTGGAGGCAACAATACGTTAGCTGGGTTCAAAGGTTTGCAAACATTGTACTTGTCAGGAAAAGCGATTACGTCTTTGAACTTTTCACCGTTAAAGAATAACCCGATTTATAGTTTGAGCGTTGAACGAGCTGCTTGCAGATCAATGGATCTTTCGCCACTCAAAACGTGTAAGTTGAAGGTACTTAGTTTAAAAGATTGTGGAGTGAATTCTTTGAACTTTCAACCATTGGCGACATCACCATTGCACAAATTATATGTGATCAATTGTCCGCTGAAAAAGATTGATGTGAGCCCGTTGAAAAACACGTTGACAGAATTATGGCTGGGAACATTGCAAAATACTTATTTTTGGGAAGAAATAAATCATAAGCAGACCAAGCCAAAATATCAATTGTTAGATCTGTCCAAGATGAAAAAGCTCAAACGTGTTTATGCCTGTGGCGTGGCTTCGTTGAAGACTGTGAAATTAAAAGATACCAAAACGAAACAGGGTATTCGCTCTTTGTTGGAGCTGCATTTATACGGCACCGGAATAAGAACATTGGATGCCACGGCAGCCAAAAATCTGAAGCGTTTGTTTGTAGGTGACCGGATCAGAAAATTGACTGTTGATAAATGCAAAAAACTGAAAGAAATTGGAATGATTAATCTCGGCTCGAAACAGGCAGCTACAATTAAGAGCAGCTCAGTGCAGCATATACAGTATCAGGGAAAAACATTAAAGAATTTAAGTTTTTCTAAATGTCCTAAATTATACACATTATCAATCAAATGCACTAAGGTTGGAACCGTAAATCTGAGGTCAAATAAAAGACTGCATTATATGACCTTGAACAGTAAAAAGACGGGAAAGGTTGTGTATCCAAAGGTTTCCACAAAGGGATGGCATGATTGCTGCGATCTGGTGGAAACGAATTATTATAAAAATCTGGATGAGTATAAAAATGATCCGGATGCAAAAGGAGTATATAAGGAGTATGTTGGATATACTTTGGAATATCCAACCAAGATATTAGATATATCTGCATGGACATCGCTCAACAAAACGGTGAAGAGATGTATGTTTGGGTATGGTGATTTTGATCATGAAAAGTGTGCGACAAAGAAGATCATCATCAACAAAAAGCTTCGAAAAGCAGACAAAAAATGGATCAAAAAGTTTGCTAAGAAGTGGCACGTAAAAGTAGTTGAGAAATAGTGCAGTCCAGTATATGGGACAAAGGGATTGTATTGAAATAATCAAGAAACTGTAATAACAAGTGAACAGTCAAAGGAATTTTAGCTAGTAATCTTTGGTTAGGAATGGAGGATAAGTTATGAATTTAAGTTTTAAAAAGTGTATATTATTCGCAATAAGTCTGCTGATGGGAATTGGCTGTATGGGACAGAAGGCAGGAGCAAGAGATGACGTAGGAAGATATGAACCTAGTATTGTGGATTATGCAGTGCCATCCAGTAATGAATCCGAATGGATTAAGGATGGAATTTATGAATATTCATTAATACGTAACAAGACAGCAGTTAGACTAATGGTGTTGGATACATCTTCTGCCAAAGAGTTCATTGTTCCCAAAGTATTTCATAATTTGCCAGTGAAGGAATTGTTTTATGTTAGAGGGAGGAAATGGGAACATTTGATAGTACCCAACGGAATCGAGATTATTGATGATTCTGCATTATCCGGAATGTCTCATTTGCGTAAAGTTGACTTAGGAAAAGATGTTCAGTATATCGGACGACAGGCATTTTGGGGAAATCCCAATTTAACAGAAGTGACCGGTGGACAAAATGTACGATTTGCGGGTCGACAGGCATTTTATCTATGCAAAAGAATGAAAAATTTGCCGGATTTTGTGAAGAATCATAGAAAGTGTATATATTCACAGGCTGCATTTAAAAATGCACGAGCACTCACGAATATAAAGCTGTCTTCAAATGTGCAGTATACAAATGCATTATTTAAGGGATGTACCAGTCTGAAATCTGCATATATTCAAGGTAAAGGATTTTTGCCGAATGCAAAAACGTGGAAATATATGAATAAAAACAAAATAAATGAGGAAATGTTCAGTGGTTGTCGTTCTTTGAAAACTGTGAAGCTGTATAACGGTATAATAAGATTAAACGCTCGAATGTTTGCAGACTGTGTAAAATTGCAGAAAGTAAATATACCTAAGAAATGTACCTATATAGGAATAAATACGTTTCGTAACTGCAAAAGTCTTCGTAAACTAACAATTCCTAAATCCGTTAAAAAGATAGACAAAACAGCTTTTCGTGGATGTAAAAAAATCACTTTATATGTGAAGAAGGGAAGTTATGCGCACAAATATGCCAAGAAATATCATATTAAATATAAGTTGGTGAAATGAAGTCATTATATAAGATAGAGTAATTATAGGAATAGTGATTCCGATGCGCAGTCATGGTGGTGGTTGGCATGCCAACACTGCCAAAGTGTGTTTTGGATTATCTATAATATACTATTTGACTGTAGTATTTGTCTCAGAGAGACTTTCTGATACCTTTGATAATCTGTGGTTCATGGCACTGATATCTGCAATTATTATTCTGTTATCTCCGGTTGATAGTATAAATAAACCATTATACCGTTGTGTTGCGGTATAAGGGAAACAAAAAATTCATAATAGCAGGAAGGAGTGATCATTATGATCCAGTGGAAAAAACTAATCTTAAGTACGATAGCAGCGTTAGGAATCGCCTGCTTTGCAGGAGGAACAGCAGATGCGGCATCAGTTAAAATTGATGAGAAGACATTTCCGAATGCATGTGTTCGTACTTTCGCAAACAAGCAGGACACAAATCGCGATGGAGAACTTTCTGATGCTGAAATTAAAGCAGTGACTAAGCTGGATTGGAATGGACAAAATCTGTATACATATGGAGTTACTTCCGGAATGGAAATAGATTTTACCGGAATGGAGATTTTTACAAATCTTAAACAGGTTACAATTGAACAGCTTTTTCAAGGGGGAAAGTATAACTGCAAATATTGGAATTGTAAAAATACGGATATATTCTCTGTGTTTCCGTATGTTGAAAAATTGAATCTATTTGCCACAGGACAGGTAACGCTTTCCACAGCAAACAGAAATCTAAAGCATTTGGAAATTGCTGCATCTAATGTTTCCGTTAATGCACCAATAACGTCAGTAGAACAATTGACAGTGTGTTCGACGTTAAATGGGCATACTAAGCTTGGCGGTTACAGTCAGGATTGGGGAAAATGTTTTCCGAATGCGAGAGTTGTGCAGATGAATTATGTAAAGGATTTAGAGAAAGAGATTTATGGATTTAAGAGAGTGGAACAGATATCAATTGCGTATTATGGTGGCAATAAAATATTTGATCTTTCGATTTACAAAGACACATTAAAACGCTTAGATATAGCTAATAGTTGGCAAGATTTGCAACAGAATAGCAATCCGTTGGAAGAAATGACAACACTAAAAACAATAGATATTTCTCATATGAGAAAGCTTGAAACATTGGAAGCATGTAATGCCGGCAGCTTAGAACGCCTTGTTGTCAAGGATTCCAAGGGGAAATGTGAACTAAATAAATTAAAAACGATTCATCTTGTGAATAACAAGATAAAATCATTAAATTTATCTGTGGTACCTGATTTAGAGGAAGTATATGTAGGCGGTAAACTTACGAATTTGAATATCAATCAGTGCAAGCGGTTAAAGAAGCTGCTCATTGACAGTAATTCTTTGAAGAAGCTTATTATTAAAAACAGAAGCTTAAAATATTTGGATGTAAGCAGTAAGGTTATACAAAAAATTAACGTTACCGGATGTCCAAATCTTATCGGGGTGACAATTGATCGGAAATCAAAGGCATCGATGGGAAATTTGGATCTAAGCAAAAATAAAAAATTGGTGTACTTTCATGCTAATAGAAAGGCAAGATTTAAGAAGATTATATTACCTAAATTGAGCAATTCGAAACAGCTTAATACATCCTATAAACAGTATGATCGTGCTGAAAAATGCCGATATACCGGGTATGGTATTACAGTAGATGTTAGTAAATATCGTAAGATGCCTGTAAAAGTAAAAAAATATCAGGTTAAAACATTATGCAACTCAACAACAAAGAGACTTGTCATCAACAAAAAGCTTCGAAAAGCAGACAAAAAATGGATCAAGAAGTTTGCTAAGAAATGGCACGTAAAAGTAGTTGAAAAATAGTGCAGTCCAGTATATGGGTTTAAGAAATTGTAATGAAATAATCAAGAAACGGATGCCGTGCAATGGTATCCGTTTCTGTGATATTGAGGTTAATTCTTAAGAATTCTTAAGATTACGCGGAATGCATTGACGGTGGAAATTAGATTTGCTGTAATAATAAGTGAACAGTCAAAGGAATTTTAGCTAGTAATCTTTGGTTAGGAATGGTGAGCAAAGAAAGATCGAAAAGAAAAAGACTTGCAGATATGTAGTTGCAATTTACAGCATCTCACTAATCTTAAAGTGGAATTCTTTGACATGTTATGTGAAAGAAATCAATTTTTCCTTGTTTATAGTACTTTGTTCCATGATTTTTGGAATAGTAAGTAATACAAAAAGCAATAGAAAACAGGACGTATGAAATGATAAAATTGTAAAATTGACCGTTCACCGGCAAAAAACGACCGTTCAAAAGTTTTTTGTTCGCAATCATAAAAAGTGTGCTAGGATATCTGCAACAAAAGAAAGGAGGAAATACAAATGCTAAACAGATTTTTTGGAAAGTACGGAAAACAGATTGCACAGTGTGCATTGATCGTAGGAATTATCTCTAGTCAGGGTGCGTGTAGATTTTGCTTTCACCAGCCGGAATTGCCAGAGAGTATGAAACAGTTATTAGAGCAGCAAAAATAATGAAGAGCAATCAGATGGTCGAAAGGAGATGGGAAGGATTAGAAAAAAATCCTGCAGCACTGAGAACAAGTTCTCGGTGCCACAGGAACATAATAAAACAAACAAATACAGTATAGCATAGTTTTAGCAATTATGCTAGATTAGGAGGACATTATGTATAAGAATAGATGTGTTAATGGTAAAGCATACAATTTAACGAAAAAATGCTTAGCCGGAACAATAGCAATTACATTGTTATTATCAGCAACACCAATAGTTACAGCACAACAAAATACAGTTACGACAAATGTAAAACAATTAGTAAAAGAAGATGAACAGGAAATCAACAGAACAGAAGAGGGGGATATTACCTATGTTGTGTCTACTGAAAAGGATTCCTTAAAGGAAAAATATAACGATAAGGTTGTAGACACGAATGAAACACAGGAAAATTATCAGGATGATAGTTTTATCATATCGGACGTGTCAAGATCAGATATTAATGCTATAGATAAAACGAAGAATACCATCATTGAAAAAGACTATTTGCTGGAGGGCAGCGGTGAATCGAATGAAACATGGCAGAAGAGTTTGGATTATGTAGTCGATGGGGCATGGGATGTCAAGGCAATTCATGCTGAGAATGCGGATCTGCCGAAAAAGGTGACAAAGAAAGTAAAAATTGCAGTTTTAGATTCCGGTGCAGATAAATTTTCAGCAGGACAGCTTGCCGGAAGTGTGAATTTTGTCAATCCGGATGAAGATGGATTTGGCAATGATGCAACCGGACATGGAACAGCAGTACAGAATGTTATCTTGTCAGATGGAGAAACTACGAAGAGCGTGTTGGAAGACAATAAGGCAGTGGAACTATATTCTGTAAAAGTGTTGGATGAAAACAATCAGGCTCCAATCAGTAGAATCATTGCAGCGATAAACTGGTGTATTGACAATGGAATGAATGTTGTCAATATGAGTTTTGGTACTCTTGCAAAATCACAAATATTGCAGGATGCTATTGAAAGGGCAGACAAAGCGGGAGTGTTGTTGATAGCTGCTGCAGGTAATAGCGGAGAAGCAGATGGCAGTACCGTTGAATATCCGGCAGCATATCCACAGGTTTTGGGTGTCGGATCAGTGAACCAGAAGATGGAAGTCAGTGAGTTTAGTTCGCGAGGTAAAGGTGTTGACTTAGTTGCACCGGGAGAAAATGTTCCGGTTACAGTTCCGTGGGGTTTTTATGGGGTACAGAGTGGAACAAGTTTTGCAGCACCGCATGTAACAGCCGTGGCGGGAATATTGTGGGCACAGAACAGATCGAAGACTTCCGCTGAAATTGCCAGTTTGCTTCGTGCCAGTGCAAATGCCGCTTGGGATAAGCAGGAGGCAGGAAATGGAATAGTTGATCTAGATTATGCAGAACAGGTAGCAGATACTTATCAAGTGAGTGATGAGAATAAAGTGAGCCAGAGCAATGAGGATCAGCTTACGGAATATGCGGTACCAACAGTTGTGCAGGCTAGATGGGCCAAACAGGACAATCAGTTGTATTATGACAAATCAGGTCTTCATTATTCGCATAAAGGATTATTGCAACAGGCAACAGCTATCGACATTTCGGCTGATCAAATGCAGTATTTATATGCGGCTATTCAATTGCCGGATGATAGAAAGAATATTGTATACAAAAAGACACAAAATGGGAAGGTGATTGAAAAGAAAACATTTTCAGAATGTAGGGCATTACATGCAGGGCGGTATAGTAGTCCGGCAACTGATGAAAAGGCATACTCAAATTATGTAGCTACTTGCAGATGTTTATATAATTGTGCATATTTGCTCGAATATGAAGGATATTCAAAAGATCAATTAAAAACATATATCAACAATCATTACGACAGTAATTTACAGGATAGTCAAGACATTAAAGATGCAAAAAAGGATTTACGTATTGCTGTTAATGTGGCATATGATAATACATTTCAGCTTAAGGATTCAACAGGAACTCTAACATTGGCTAATAAGCGCAAATTGTTGTTCTTAGCATTTGCATTACATACCGCTACAGACGCATATTCACATCAATATGTAATTCGTCCAACTGAATATGCGTCCATACGTGGAAATACAAGATTAGAACGACTTAATGGAGTGCTATTTGGGGCATTTGGGGATAATACACCTGCTAAAATTAATTTTCATTTTTCTGATACAACAAAAATGAAAACTAAATTTGATAGTGGAAAATGTGTAATTAAAATGTTGGATTATTTTGCAACTGAAACAAAGTGCCATGAATACTATGATGATAATATATCTTATATTTATGACAGATATAATTTAGCTGCTAAAAATGCTGTCACACATTTGTTGTCCTTATATACAGGAACTAAAATTAACAAATTTGATCCGCGTATTTTTGTGAATAGTAAATTTAATGGATCAGATTTGACCGGTAGAATTCCGATATTTAATTTGAAAGCTAATGTTCGTGCGGCAGGATATACACCGTCGCAGTGGATAAAATCGACAGTAACAAAGTGTGGTATGGATACCGCATGGGAAAGATTATCACATTGGTAGGATATGGTTTAATTCTTAAGAATTATTAAGATTGTGTTCAAACTATTGATTTTGATGTCAATATTTGGTGTACTAAGTATAGAGCAAATAGAATGATACCCCTTATACCGTTATGTTGCGGTATAGGGGAAACAAAAAAATTCATAATAACAGGAAGGAGTGGTCATTATGATCCAATGGAAAAAAATAATCTTAAGTACGATAGCAGCGTTAGGAATCGCCTGCTTTGCAGGAGGAACAGCAGATGCGGCAAATATCAACTTGAATGAGAAGACATTTCCTGATCCGTATGTTTACCATTACGTGCAGGAAATGTGCGAGTATGACACGGCACATTCAACATATTATTTGCCAGAGGCAGAAAAAGCAGGTGTTACGTATTTTGTTGTTACGGGAAAGACATTCTTTCGTTACGGCTTAGATGGAGGGCAGGCGGTTGATTTTAGCGGTATGCAGAACTTTTCGAATATCACATCAGTAACGCTGGATCTCAGGTACAATATCGGAGGAAGAGTGCAGGGAGATTGGAATTTTAGAGCGGATAATTTCTTTCAATGTTTTCCAAAGGTAAAGGAATTAGTGATACGTTCGTATGGTGGACAGAAAGTGAAGTTGACCGGCACATCTAAAACGCTGGAAAGTGTAGATGTCTTATTGGATGATGAAGATGGCAGTCTGGAATGTACCGTCAGTGCGCCAAAGGTCAAACGTGTTTGCATTAATGGTAAATTTGCGGCTAAGAGCAAGCCGCTTGGAAAATGTTTTCCGAACGCAAAGCGTTTGGACATTACAACAGCTAACATCCAAAAAGTAAATGTAACAGGCTGCAAAAAATTAAAGCAGTTGCAGCTTACCGATACGACACAAAAAGCAATCGGACAAATCAATCTGTGTAAAAATAAGAAGTTAAAGAGCGTAAAGATCACAGGAAAACTTCGTAAGGCAAAGATTGTTATCAGCAAAAAGATGAACAAAAAACTTGTTCAGAAACTGAAAAAAACAACTAAGAAAGCAGGAGCAAAGCTCATTAAGAGATGAAAGAGAGGGTGATATATATGAGAAACGTAAAATGGTTTTTGGCAAGCGCATTGTTGTCGGCAGGGATTTTGTTTGGTGCCGGTAACCATGTAGATGCAGCATCCGTAAAGATTGATGAGAAAACATTCCCAGATGCTTGTGTCCGGGCATCCGTCGATAAATATGACATAAATAAAGATGGGATACTCTCTGATGAAGAGAGAGGTAAAGTAACAACCTTTTCTTATACGGATCTGCGGATTTCACAGAATTATAAGGAAAGCAGCAAAATTGATTTTACGGGAATGCAGCTATTTGGAAATATCCATTCTTTGAAATTGGACCTGCACTATCAGGCTGCGGGCGGTATTGAGAAAGAATGGGACTACAGAGGGGATAATCTGTCGGCTTGTTTTCCTAAGTTAGAATCGCTGTATTTGCGTGGCAACAGCAAAACAAAACTTGATCTGACAGCACTTAAGAACAGTTCTTTGAAATATCTTGTTCTTGAAAATATGCCGGCACAGCAAATGGATCTTACGCCTTTGAGTACCACCAAGCTAGAAACGTTGAGCTTGGAAGATTGCAAGATTAGTGCATTAAATCTTAAACCACTGACAAAAATGAATCTTAAAAAACTTTATGTTATTAACTGCACTTTGAAGAGTATTGATGTCAGCCCATTGAAAAATACATTGCAGGAGTTGTGGTTAGGAGAGCCACAGCAAATGTACTTATCATTAGGAAAAGAATGTATGCAGACAAAGGCGAAATATAAAACGCTTGATCTGTCTCAAATGAAGCGATTAAAACGAGTATATGCGTGCGGTATACCGTCTTTGACAAAAGTGACATTGAAAAAGGGATCCCAGAGCGCATCTGCATTAAAGGAGCTGCATTTGTACGGTACAGCAATAAAGTCGATGAATGCTTCCGGTGCAATAAAATTACAACGTTTATTTATTGGAGATAAAACGAGCAAATTAAATATTAGCAAATGTACGCAGCTGACCGAACTTGGCATGATTAATAATGCCACGACCAATATTTCCATAAAAAGCAAATCACTGCAGCATATACAGTATTATGGAAAAAAAGTGAAGAAGTTAAGCTTTGTAAATTGTCCGAAATTGTTCAGTCTGAGAACAGCATGTTCTACAGTGAACACATTGGATCTAAGCCATAATAAAAATCTGCATTATTTGGATCTTTCCAACAAAAAAACAGGAAAAGTGATTTATCCGAAAGTTCAGACGAAAGGTTGGTCTGGCTATTATGAATTGGTTGATTCGTATTTTGCAAATCGATATACACGCGATATGGATATAGCAGATGGAGTTTATAACGTGTATACGGGATATTCTAGCCAAGGCGCTGTTGGAACGCTTGATGTGTCTGCGTGGAAGGTGATGAATAATTATGTACGCAAGAGACAGATCACAAATGAATATACTCTTCATAAAGGAAAAAATGGTGTACCAAAGAAACTCGTCATCAACAAAAAGCTTCGAAAGGCAGACAAAAAATGGATCAAAAAGTTTGCTAAGAAGTGGCACGTAAAGGTAGTTGAGAAATAGTGCAGTCCAGTATATGGGACAAAGGAATTTTAGCTAGTAATTTTTAGGAAAAGAAAGGGGAATAAATCATGAGAAAATTATTGAAATGTATGATGATTGGAGCGATGGCATTAGCAGTAATGTCACAAACAGGTAATTATAGCGAGGCGGCCTCCAGCCGTCAAATCAGTATAACGCAAAAGAATTTTCCTAGTAAGGATTTGCGAAAGGAACTGCGTAAAAGTTATGACAAGAATAAAGACGGAAAGTTAAGTAAAGCAGAGATAAAGGGCATAAAATACTTAAACGTAGATTCTAAGAAAAGTAAAAGTATTTCTTTGAAAGGAGTACAGTATTTTACAAATTTGCGTTCATTAGACTTGTATGCTGTTAATGTTAAGTCTATTGATCTTAGTAAGAATAAAAAATTAAGATCTCTTAATCTTGCAGCGACAACAGTAAGAAAAATAAAACTGTCTAAGAATTTACACGATGTTTATTTTGCAGTAGAAAAAATGCCATGTACACTTGATTTCCGTGGCTTTAAGAAACTGGATCGAATTCATTTGGATCAAGGCCATTATAACAAACTTAATGCTTCTGGTTCATCTGTACGACTTATTGCACAAGGCAATTATCCGGTTGCATTAAAAAATATATTGGCACAAAACTGCAAAAAATTACGTAGTGTGGATTTGGATGTTAGTCAGTTAAAGAAAGTCAATTTGAACGGCACGAATGGATTACGTGTATTAAAGTTAAACCGTAGCGGATCGATTAAGAAACTTAATGTCAGTAAAATGAAAAATTTACGAGAGCTTAGAGTGGGCGGTTCAAAAATAACAACGCTTTCAGTGAAGAAAAATAAAAAGTTGGAAGAGTTGGATATTAGTGACAGCAAAATATCTAAGATGGATCTTTCTGCTAATAAAAAATTAAAGGTTTTGAGATACCGGAATACGAAAGTTTCTAAGATGTTATCCGTTCCTAATCCAAGTGCTATAGAGGAACTTGATTGTAGTGAGACTAAGATATCCTCGCTGGATTTAAGAAAGTATACGGCATTGAAGCACCTAAATGCGTCACAGACCAAGATTACATCCTTAAACGTACAAAATTGCCGCGAATTAGTGACGGTATATGTACGAGGAACGACAAAGCTGTCGAAATTAGACTTGTCAAATCAGGCAAAGTTGAGGGATGTAACATTTGGAGACAGTGGAATAAAAGAATTGGATGTTCGTAATTCATTGTTAATCTGTGATCAGGATGACTTGGGATCCGGATTTGACTTTATGCCGGGATTTAAAATTTCATGTAAGATTATTGTCAATAAGAATTGGAAAGAATTAAATTACTATCAGAATCAGGCGAAAGAGTGTGGTTTTAACATTACATGGCAGATAGTATAAGCGTAGCAATAACAGAAACAACGAATTAGAATTGATGAAACGGACGCTGATTGACAGCGTCCGTTTTTTGGAAATGTGATTATTGTGTGTTAGGGTTTAACATTGACCGTTCACCGGCAAAAAACGACCGTTCAAAAGTTTTTTGGTTATAGACAGCAAAAATATGCTAGTATGAATGTAAATGAAAATAGCGAAGGAGATGGGAATATGTTATATAGAATAGCATGTTGTGATGATGAACAACAAATTTTAGATCGACTCAAAGAATGTTTTGTTCGTCTTGAGGTGCAGACGGACATAGAGACGCAGGTTGATTATTATACCGATGGACGGAACTTGATCCAAGCATATCAAGCGGACCATTCAAAATATGATATCATTTTATTAGACATGGAGATGCCACTTATTTCAGGAATGCAGGTGGCAGAACAGATGCGCCGGATCAACCGAGAAGTTATTATTATCTTTTTGACGAGTTATCCGGAGTATATGCAGCAAAGTTTTCGAGTGCAGCCCTTTCAATACTTAATGAAACCATTAGAAACGGATTCATTTATTAAGGAGATACAGAATGCAATGAATTATCTTAGGACAGATCACCATAAGATATTATTGCATACAGAGCAGGGAGAATTGCTGCAGAGTATTGACCAAATTTTATATATAGAAAAGCCGAAGGAACAGGATAAATTATGTGTGCATATGACGCAGGATAACTATATTGTGAAAAACACCTTGCAGGAACTGGAAGGGGTGTTAGTTGATAAGGATTTTATCCGGGTGAGTCGTACGCATTTGGTGAATTTATCTTCTGTATGGCGTTTGGAGAAGAAGGAGATTCATCTTGAAAATGGTGAATGTATCAGTGTAAGTCGCAGGAAAGTAAAGGAACTTCAGGAGCAATTCACAAAATATTTGGTGCGAAAAGGAGGAGCAATGTAATGATATTAATGGAGATTTTTAGTTATGTGATCGATGCATTGCTGATCTATGTATTTTACGATAAGTATTTTTCCAAGGAAAGGCGCAGAGAATTTGCTTCTACGGCGGTTATTTGGGGCGCTTTTGCGATGATGGAAGGAATTAATTACGTATTTAATACAGTGGCACCGTATATAGCAGTTAATATGTCGGTAAGCCTTTTGGGACTGTTTGCTATGACACTTTTGTATGATGCTAAAGTGGCAAAACGTATTGTTGCAGTTGTGGTATTTCAAGTAGCAGCAATTGTATCGGAAATTTTTGCAAATGTTGTTTTTTTAGTTGTATCTGAGAAATATTTCCAGGATATTAATGTGCTTGGTATGTTTATTTCGAAGCTGTTTTTGCTAGTGTTTCTTATGATACTTATGCTTTTGCAGAAAAAACAAAAAAACATTCCAACACATTATCTGATCACATATTTTGCAATACCGATTGCCTGCATATTTGTGTTATGCGTATTATATCGTAAAACCATGTATATCGATTATATCAGTTATATTGCGACGGGATGCATTATGTTGTTGAATATTGTGTCATATTATTTGTTGGATGAGTTATCGGATTATATTATCCGGGCTAGCAAGGTGTTCCAGTTAAATAATCAACTTGAGACACAAAAGGAAAAATATGAACAGTTATCTACGGCGTTTCGATCCGGCAATCGATTGTTACACGACACCAATAAACATCTGCGCTATATCGGAGCCAAGCTGCAGTCAGATGATGCGCAGGGGGCGATGGACTATATTGAACGTATTAGCGGAACATTACAAGAAACTTATGGAAGCATTTGCACAGGTAATCTTGCAGTAGATAGTATTTTGAGCAATATGAAGACCCGGCTGCAGGAGATGAATATTCCGTGTTATCTTACTGTTAATATTGAGGAGGCACGTATGCGGGATATTCCTGAATATGATCTGGTAACGATTATAGGAAATATCACAGATAATCAAATGAAAGCAGTGCCGCTTGTAACAGATAGGGACAAACGATATGTGTTGTTTGAATTAGAAATGTTAGACAACACGATCCGCATTTTTGCTAAGAATGGAATGCCGCCACAACAGCCGGTTAAGATGCCTCACGAGGACTGGTTTCATGGAGTGGGGCTGCACAATGTCCGGGAGACGCTGGAAAGGCATGGCGGGGCATTGGTAACAGAGGTTCAGGACGATTTCTTTCTCACGATGGGAGTACTTCCGTTAGGAGAGGGGCGCAAGGCGGTTTATTACAAAGGAGTACCGGGGCGAGAGTGACCAAATTCTGATAAAGGAATAAGATATCTATATAGGACTGAAAATGAGCGTGGGGGAATGCGTATGCAGATTAAGATCATATCTTGCGAAACGCTAAAAGAATATATGCAAAGGGATGATTGTATTCTGCTTGATCTGCGCGAAAAAGCAGATTATGAGCAGGGGCACTTGCCCGGAGCGGTGTATGCAGACTGGGAAACTTTGGAGCAAAATATAGATACTATTTTAGAACAGCAGGAAAAAGAGATACGAGCCATTGTATTGTATTGCGACAGAGGTAATATCAGCTTGATCGTAGCCAGAGATCTCGTTCGTAAAGGGTATCCGGCAATCAGCGTAGGGGGCGGATTTATGCGCTGTGGAAGGACACTGGCCGGTTTGACAATTTGACTATTCCATGGCAGAATAATAGATAAAATTCTGAAAGCATTGTTTGGGATGCGCTGTGAGGGGGCATTTGCAATGCGAGAACGGGAAGGGGCTTATTGGTTTGATCCATGCAAAGAATGTTGGGTTTGAGTATTTTCGCAGGGACAGCGATGGCGAAGTGATAGAAGTGATACCGGCATTAAAGGATGTTTCGCTGCAGGTGCAGCCGGGAGATTTTGTGGCGGTACTCGGCGCAAACGGTTCAGGAAAATCTACTTTTGCGAAGCATTTGTGTGCACTTCTCACGCCTGGAGAAGGAACGATTTTGGTGGCGGGAATGGACACGGCAGATGAGGAGAAACATTTGCAGATCCGCCAGACAGCAGGGATGGTGTTCCAAAATCCGGACAATCAGTTGGTTGCCGGTGTTGTAGAAGAGGATGTTGCCTTTGGTCCTGAAAATATTGGAGTAGAGTCGCGTCAAATATGGCAGCGTGTAGAAGAAAGTTTGCAAAGTGTAGGTATG
>UMKU01032526.1_pt1 | contig 24774 bp, 6 predicted proteins | sample 1966411 | NCBI WGS metagenome assembly UMKU01 (sample SAMEA4836187, study PRJEB28245) | human gut metagenome | biome: gut microbiome; material: fecal sample | place: Denmark | collected 2008
TCTTAAAGGAAATCATTTGTACATAGTGGGACCAGAACATCTAGAGTATGTAAAAATAGATGGAATTCTAGAAGATCCAACATCAATTGGCGAATGTTTTGATAGGGATGATACACCATATCCTGTTCCTGCAAACATGATACCTACGATTAAAGATATGATCTTTAGTAAAGAATTAAATTTGATGTTACAAATGCCAAATGATACTACTAACAATAGTACAAATGATGTAAAAGTTCAATAATGGAGACGAAAGCTTATACAGGACACAATTTTTATGATTCATACTCTGAGTATGTGGAAGATAATCCACTATATCAAGTTGAATATAGAGTATTTAGAGACATAATAAACGATTACTTTAAATATCTTAGAGATGAGTTAATAGAAAACGGAAAAGAGGTTAAGTTACCTTGTAGAATGGGAACCATTCAAATAGTAAAACACAAACCTAAAGAGTATACTGGGAAAAGTCTTCGAATTGATTATGCTGAGAGTAAGAAAGCTGGTAAAATTATTTATCATTTAAATGAACATTCCAATTTCTATAAATATAGAGTATATTGGAATAAACAAAATATGATAACCCCAAATAAAACTAAATATCAATTAGTAATGACGAGGGATAATAAAAGGCATCTTGCTCAGATTATCAAAAATCATATTAGAGATTATAGAGAATTATGATTACAAAATTAACTTCAATTAAAACGGTAATTGCTAAGATAATTGCTGATCTAGATTTGAAAGAAGATGACATGAGAATAAGTGACATCAGATCTTGGTGTGGAGAAGCAATTGAAAAGATTGGTGCTGTTACACAATTTATTCCAAAAGTATCTGGTCAAGATGGTACTCCAATTACTAAATTGTGTGGGTATCAAGCATCATTACCATGTGATCTTCATCAATTGCATCAAGTTGCATACTCTTTTAATTGTGATGGACCTTGGTTTCCTATGAGGAAAGCTACAGGTTCATTTGCTGTTTGGGGACATGGCAAATGCTGTTGCAACTGTGACTGTTATGATGAACTTGGACACAAAAAGGAATGTAGACACAACAATTGTTGTGAACATTGCGATCCAAATATGATTGTACAAGAAGATACAATGGTAAATTTAGTAGTAGATATGATTGGTAACATTGATAAAACAGAGGCTTTAGAATTGTTAAACACCAATCAAAATTTACGTACAATCATTTCGAATCTTATAAATGAACGAACATACAATGATGGATTTAATACTGCAAATCCTAGTGGAGGGCTACAATATAGTATTAAACCTGGGTTTATAATGTGTAATGTTCCATCAGGTTACTTAAAACTATCCTATAGTGCAATACCTACTGATGAAGACGGATATACTTTAATACCAGATTTAACTTCTTATACTGAAGCTATATACTGGTATGTTACAATGAAACTGAAATACCCTGAGTATTTGAATGGTAAATTAAATAGAGAAGTATACTATGATATTAGAAGATCTTGGAATTTTTATAGAAATCAAGCATATGCTGAAGCATTGATGCCAAATGAAGATGGCATGGAATCTATTAAAAATAACTGGAATAAAATTGTTCCAGAATTTAGAGATCATAATACTTTTTATTCACATACTGGGGAAAGACAAATAATTTATAACGCAAATGAACGCTACTAGACAAACAAATACATTTGCTGGTGGGCTTAGCATGGATGTAGACTATTCTGTGTTAAAAGATAACCAGTACATATATGCAGAGAACATTCGGATATTAACGAATGAAGGATCTTCTTTTGCAGCAATACAGAACATAGAAGGGTTCTTAGCGTGTAGACCTTCTTCAAATTTGTCTGGTGAAACTATTATACACGTTACCACAGTAAGAGATTGGGCAATTGTTTTTACTAAGATTAATGGTACAAATAACAATAATATCTATAGAATTGATTTTTCTAGATCCCAAGAGGAACCAATTGTAACAAAAGTAGTAACTAATAGACCTTTAGATATAGAAGTATCATCTAGTAATGTAGCTGCAATTAGTAGTGTATGTAGATGGGAAGCAAGCAACAATGTAAAGGTGTACTGGGCAGATGGGCATGCTCAAATTAAAGTAATCAATGTGGATGATGATCACATATCTAGTAATTCATCTATTACTTCGGATACTATAGTAATGCTACCAAAGGCTACATTACCTCCATTTGAATTTAATGGATTTGGAACAGGTAGTTTAGAATCTGGAATGATACAGTACTGTTATCAATTGTTTAAAGTAAGAGGTACAGAGTCTGCAATATCTCCACTTACCCCTCTTTATCATTTGAGTGATGGAGATCAAAAAACTAATTACAATGCTGTAAAAGGAAGTTCTAAAGGACAAAATACTGGTAAGTCCATAAAGTTACAAGTAAGAAACAATAGCACTGGATTTGATAGACTTAGAATAATCTCCTTATTCTATAAGGCAAAGAATGAAGTACCTGTAATATCCATAGTAGACGATATAGTTATTGGAACTGGTTCTGTAATAAACTATGAAGATAAAGGTGGTAGCTTAGTATCGGAATTAAGTATTGATGAATTTAATTCATTAGCCAATTACACATTTATACCTGAAGTAATAGAATCTAAAGATAACAGATTATTTGCTGCCAATCTTACTGAGGAAACATGGGATGTAGAATATGATGCTAGAGCATTTAGAGCTAATTCTTCTGGTAATGTATTATTGCTATCTAACTCTGGTTCTTCGTTAAACTTTGCTCTATCAGCATTAACTACTACAAATATACCTAAAGACCACGATTGTATATGCCCATTTAATGTAGACGGCAGTGCATACAAATACACTACTTCTCCAACAGGAGGATACATACAAGGTGGAAAAGGCAAGAATGTATCATATAGATTCATTACTACAGATTTACTAGAAGATGCATCTACTACATCTAGAGGAATGATAAATGAAGAATTTACATTCAATGCTTCTTCAAGATCACTTACTAGTTTAGGTATTAACTATGAAGGTAACGATAAATCAAATACAATAAGTTTATCATCTGGTAACAAAATACCAAACTATTCTAATGCCGAAATAGAGTCCAAAGTAAAAGGATATATGAGGGATGAGATTTATAGATTTGGTATTGTACTATACAATAAACAAGGTTTAGCATCTCCTGTACATTGGATAGGTGATATAAGGATGCCATCTAATAAAGATTCTGGTTATAAGTTTTTTACTTCCAATGAGGCTAGTGATTATGGATCTAATTTATCAGTTATTACCAAACCACTTGGTATTGAGTTTGAAGTAAAGAATTTACCATCAGATGTAGTAAGATACGAGATAGTTAGATGTGAAAGAACATTGTCTGATAGAACTATATTAGCTCAAGGTGTAGTAAGTTGTATTACAAATTATGACAGAGATTCTAACATCTTAACGCCATTCCCATATCTAGCTTATTCAAATAAGCATGGTTACTATGCAAAGACTCATAACGATGGAGATTTTCAATATACTTTTAACTTATCAGATACACAATCTAACAATTATTTCATGTTCGTGTCTCCAGAGATAGCGATTAACAGAGAAAATGCAGATGCGTTAATTGATAAGTTTCAAACAGTTGAAAAGGTAGGGGTTATGACGTCTCCTATTACTGCGGATGGTGATTGGGGTATTACAGATGGTTCTCTAAAAGTATTAGCAAATGCTAGATCTATAAAGTATGACGGTTCCACAATAAAACCAACTAAATCATTAGGAGGTCAATCTAGTAATGGTTATGTGTCTAGTGGAGCAATAGTAATAAACAATGATGATTTTTATTCAGCATTGCTTGCTAAATACTATGGTTTATATGTTGAAAATGGTGTTCAATCTGCTGCAATAGAAAGTGCAAAATATGCAGGACCCAGTAGTCCTTGGTTAACAAATGGTGATCAACCTTGGTATAATGCTGAAGCAATTACTATTGGTGATAAAGTATATTATAACTGGGTGTGGGATAATATTAGAACTGCAGGAGACAGTGAAGTAGATAAGACTGACGCAAATAATGTTAGAAAATATGGTCCTCATGGAATATGTGCCATATTTAAGAGTGATAACATGGTTGCTAATATACCACTAGCTGTAAGTACTTCTAGTTACAGATATGTCAATGCAGTTGTTTTGTGTAATATAAAGCAAAGCGTAAATGCATATGGCGGTAATTCATACTCTGCTATACAGAACTCTGTATATATTACTACTGGTGCTAGCGCTGAATCTAGTGTTTCCACAGTACTGTGCTATGGTGGTGATACATATCTAAACATATTTGATTACAATAACTGTATGTTTAGTTATAACACAGATGATTATTATAACAATAAAGCAAATAGATTGTTCTTAGGGGCTTTCATACCATGTGAGTCAAGTGTTAATCTAGCATTAACCCATGCGGATTCATCTATAAATAGAACTTATCAAGCTGGTGATGGGTATGCTAACCACTTTGTAGAAGATGATATAATTACTGTTGGTGATTTATATACTCAGAACACTCCATCATATGCATACAATGATGCTTATTCTGCTCAACCTAATGCGAAAAAGTTTGTAGCTAAATCTATTTACAATATAGATAATCTATTAACAGATACTCGTATCATATCTTCAGAGCTTAAAACAAATAATGAAGTTACTGATTCATGGACAAAATTCAAGGTAGCCAATTATCTTGATGTAGATACTAGATTTGGACCAATTAATGATATGAAGTTGTTTAAAAACAATCTAGTATTCTGGCAAACAGACGCTTTTGGCACAGTTGCAGTGAATGAACGTTCTATTATAACTGATAATAACCCAGGTGCTCTTACTCTAGGTACTGGTGGTATACTAGACAGATATGACTACTTTACTACAATGAATGGTGAAAGTCCAAACCAGTTGAGAGCAAATACTCAATCAGATAGTACCGTATACTGGTATGATAGTAAACGTAATGAGATATGTGGGTTTAATGGTCAATTACAAACAGTATCTAAATTAAAAGGAGTTCAATCTTATTTGAATAAGAATAAAGACTTGTTTAAAAAAGATCCTATTGCAGTTTATGATAAGAAATATAATGAAGTTCTGTTTACTCTAGGAGATAAAACATTAGCGTTTAATGAACAACTAGGAGTATTTACTTCATTCTATAACTATAATCCAGACTATTACGCAGAGTTTAGTGATAAACTATATTTATTTAAATCATTGAAACTGTTTAAATATAATGGTGGTGAACAAGCTGATTTAGATTCTGACAAAGCAAAGGTATCTGAAATAGAATTTGTAGTTAACAAAGATTATCCACAAACCAAAACATTTGATAATGTTGAATATGGTGGTGATTTTACTACAGATACTAATTTTGATTTGATATTATTTACTACAAAAAGACAAACTAGTGAAACATTGACTAGTGAAGATATTGATTACAGAGAGGATACTTATAAATTTGCAATCCCTCGTAATTCTTTGAAGCTTAATGAAGTAGAACAACTGGCTAACAAATCATACAAAGATAGGATGAAAGGAAAATATCTTATCTGTAATTATAAGTATGATTGCAATGGTGGTAATAAATTTAAAGTGCCATACATTAGTACAGCTTATAGATACTCAATGATATAATATGAAAAAGAAAAATAACAAAAATACTATACCAGCATATGTGTTTGGCATGGATCAGTTGTCAAACTACCTTGGTGGAGCTAATGTATTTGGCTCTGCCATTTCTGGTTTATCAGAAGAAGGTTCAACAGGTGATATTGCAGGTAGTACTATTGGCAGTGCAGCTTCGTTAGCCGGTGCTGGTCTCACTGTAGGTGGTCCTATTGGTGCTGCTGTTGGTGGTGGATTAGGATTAGTGAGTGGACTTATTGGTTCAATTAAACGCAAGAAACAAATGCAAGCGTTAAGACGCAGAAAAGAAACTCTCAATAAAACTAAAATAGGTATGAATGCCGCAGCTGAAACTGAAGGAGAATATTGGGATGATAATGATCTTGCATATACATTCGAGAATGGTGGAATACTCCCAGACTTAGCTTACTTGGACAACAATGAAGTGGTTAGAGATGATTATGGAAATATTGTTCAAGTTCCAAATACTCAACCAGGTACAGATAATCATTTAGTTGATGCGTCTACTTTGGAATCTGTGTTATCTGACAAAATTAAAAGACCTGGTACAAAGAACACATTTGCTAAGGAAGGACAAATATTATCTAAGATGACGAAACCTAGCAAAGGCAAAGACAAGTTTGCTGAAAATACAAACAGATTAAATAAAATAAATGCTAATAAAGCTTACAATAAATTATTAGCAGAACAAGAAGCAGTTAAAGCTGCTAAAGGAGTTAAACCCAAAGTAAAAGGAATACCTGCATATGCAGATGGTAAGGGTAAAACTGTAGACGATGTTAGAAGTAAGATGAATGCGGATACATACGCTGCATATTCTGATTTCTTCGATGAACTCGGTACAGGATTAAATAAATTTGGTGAAGCATTGGGGTATTTTCCAAAACGCATATTTGGTCCTCTTATAAATAACAAGGGTATAACTGACGCTGTAAAATCTGCAAGAGATACAAAGCCTTCTGTCACTTCTACCAATTACACTGGTGACTCCAACGTTGGTAAAGTATTTAACAGAAGTACATCTATGAATCCTTTATCAATTGGCTCTCCTACTACTGGTGCTTGGTTTTCATATCCAACACAAATGATAGATGCAATCACATATGCAAACGATGAACCAACCGCTGTTGATATACCTCTTTTACCGATTGAATCTGAACCAACTTTAACAAACACGTACACAAATGCATCGAATAAACAAGTTACAAAAACCCCTAGTACTACTGGTTCTGTAACCACCAAACAGACAACCAAACCTAACATTACTAAAGCTACTACTCAAAGATTATCTGAACCAACAATACCACTAGTAAACACTAGTATGGCAATAGATTGGGAGGATATTGTTACTCCAGTAAATATACCAACGTCTGCAGATGAAGCTACTAAGAAACGTGCACTTGGTAAACCAAAAAGTGGTTATTCACCAGATTGGTTATCATTGGCTCCTACAGTGTATAATACTTTACAATCATTAAGAGGACCAGAAGAAGAACCATTAGTATTAAATCCATATGCTGGTGCAGTTAGAAGTACAATGGCTAGACGTAGAATGAATATTGAACCTGCAAGATTAGCTAACAGTAGATCAAGGGCCATTTCAAATTATAACTTAGCAAATATTAATGCTAATACTGGTGCTAATTTAGCAGCAAGAACTCAAGCTGCTGTTGATGAGTATGCTTCTAATGCAAACATGTACGCCACTAAACAAAATGCTGACAATGCTTACTTAGGAGAATACGCAAATACTCTTAATAATTTAGGACAACAATTTGTACAAAGTGAAAATATGTACAACGATCTTAATGCTAGAAACAGAGCTGCTGCTAGAAACTTTGGAGCAACTGCAACTAGTCAACTTGGTAAATGGTCTCAAGTAAATAGACAAATGCAAAATCAATACAATAGGGATCAAATGACACTACCATTCTTAGCTGATTTCTTAAGTCAAGGATTTACTAAAGAACAAGTGGATAATTTATTAACAAGAACTAGAAATAGAGTTTAATATGGTAAATAGATATGATAATCCTGCACAAGCAGAGTTCATAAATACATACGTTCCAATTCCATTTGAACAATTGTATACACTTGGGAAGCAGGCAAAAGAAAACGTAGATCAAGCATTAAAAGATTATTCAACAGCTTTGGATAAATGGGCTGAATTTCAATCTCCATCCGCTGCTGACACAAAAGCATACTATGATGAAACTTATGGTAGAGCTTTGCCTGTGGCTGAAGAATTGTCTAAAAACTTAGACATGATAAAAACCGCAGAAGGTAGATCTAAGATATATTCAGCAATAAACAATGTAGACAGAGCTAAATTAAGTATGCTTCGTCAAAGTGCTGAAGGTTTAAGAGAGAGACAAAAAGTAAATCAACGTCTAATGCTAGAAGGTAAATATAATCCCTTGTGGCACGATGTTGATTTTACTGGTTATAACACACTTACTTCAGGTATTTATAATGATGTATCTCCACTAGGTTATCAATCAATAAAAGATCTTACAGATAAATATGTAAATAATCTTAAAGATAGCTATTTGGGTAGATCCAATGGTTTTATTCATACTGGTGTAACTGGGGATCAAATTAAAAAAATATTGGATGAAAATAAAAGTGGTATACTATCTACTCCTGAGGCTCAAATGCATATGCAAGTGTACTTAAAACAGAACCCTGGAGCAACCGCTGAAGATGCTGCAAATGCTTTTATGGAAAGAGCATATATAGATAATCAAGAATACATTAGAAATAATATTACAGTAGACCCATATGCAATGCAAGCTTTGAAAGAACAACAAGCTTTAAGAGTTGCAGCTACACGAAAAGGAAAAAATGGTGAACAACCAACTGATTATCCAGATGCTTATACTAAATTGTATAATGACGCAGTAGTTCAAGAAAAGCGTCAAATGCAAAATAATCCAAATCTAACTAGAACAAGATCATTTATAGAAGGCCAAGCATCTATGATACAAACTTTAATGGATGCTGCTAATGCTCTAGAGTTAGGTGCTATTACTCCAGAAGAATACAACACTATGTATAAGGCATACCAAGAATCTGCATCAAAGAACTACAGTAATGAAGCTATGGCAAATGCTTATGCAGAGGATGTTAGGGATATGTTTGCTAAACAATCTGATATATTCCCAGCTGTTGGAGTAAAACAAGAAAAGTTACCACTGTACTATGATACTGCGTCCAGGGTGTTGAACGAACTTACTTATCCTACTTCAGGATTAGTTATGAACCGTTACAATAAAATAAAATCTTCTAAAGAAGTAGAAATTAACAGTAATGATGCTATAACTAATGGATTTACTATTCCAGATACTAATGGGTTAATATTGTCCACAGACTTTGTAAATAAAGTAATGAAGGTTCCTTCTATGAAATACACTGTTCAGGACAATTCAAGACTTAATAGAAACTTTGCAGAAGACCTAAAATCTGGAGTATTCCAAGATGTTATAAAGGTACCTAGAAACAAAATAATGGTAGGTGAATCCAATGGCCAACCACAATTATTTCAAAGGGTTAGTGTTAAGATACCTATTCAGTCTATAAGAAATGCTAACTATGATGTTGACAGTTTTAAAGAAATGGTTAATAAAACTATGGGTTTAACATCTGAAGTTGGTTTAAGTGTTAAGCCAATAAAAGGTGAAAGTGTGGAAGATGCGTGGGGTCACTCTGATACCAGAGGTGGTGCAGCTCTTACTGGAGAATACTTTACATTTGATGCAATGGAACCAATTGATCCACATGGTATGACAAGAATGACTTTTGATCAAGAAGTCAATAAAGAACATGGTGGGTCTAAACTACAAAATGATTTATATGATAGTTCATATAACGAATCATATTCTTCTGATATCGAACTTTATCAAACTATGCTTAATCTGTTACAATAATATATGGAAACATCTATATTAGACAAATACAATGCTGGTTTAACACCTTCTAAAACCAATGCTACTACTGCGGCTATACGACAAGTAAACGCCCAGCATTCCCCTTTAACAAAAATTAAAACAGGGTATGATCGTGAATTGGAACAAACTCCAATTGATGATTATGAAGAAATGTATCTATTGGACAAAGAAAATCCAGAGGAAACTCTTAAAGATAAGAGCTACTTAAAAGATGCATGGACCACTTTTATGAATAGTAGAGATCAAATCAATCTAATGTCGGAAAGAGCTAAATTAGCTAAGGATATAAATCCCGTATTAGATGATATTGATTATGAATTGAATTTTCTTAGTGATAAGCAAAAGCTTAAAAATCTTGAAAATACTATTCCTACTTTGGATGAGAATTCTGAAGAATACAAAAATGCAATATCTGAATATTTTCAACTTCAAAGAACATTAGCAGATAGACAAGAGCAATACGATAGCATCTTGTCTAAATATGGTGAAAAAGAGGGTGATAACATTGATGCGAGAATTGAATATCTAAGTAATTCTAGAAAATCGTGGGAAGAAGAAAGATCTAAAGTAAATGAAGAAATAAATAATATATATTCTAACTTACGAGATAGATCTGAAAATTATACACCGTCTTCTGAATTTAGAATAAAAGAACAAAGAGCTCAAGACAAACCTTGGTATTCTCCAGATTACTTTTTATATGCTGGTCCAGGTTTAATAGGTTCTTCTATGGCAACTGTTAATGGTTATATTGCAGATGCTTTAGCTACTGGAGCTTTATGGTTAGGTAGACATTATGCTACTACTGGAGCATTGAACGCTGTCCCTGGAATTGGTGCTGCATCTAATTTAATTGGGTGGGGTAGTGCAATTGCAGCTACTGCAGCTAGTGTTGCTGGTAATATATACAGTAGACATAGAGAATCTTTAGCTCAAGTATATGGTGCGTATAGATCTAGAATTGAAGATAGTTTAAAGGAACAAGGTATTGACATTAAACAATATGCTGAAATTGGTAGAAACCAGTTAAAACAACAAGACCCCAATATAGATGTTTCTAAGATCTCTGATGATGAGATAATAGATAGAGTTATATCTGGAGAGATAAACATAAATGATGCAACTCTAGCAAATGCTAAAAGATCTTTAAAAGATGGATTAGAAAGAGTTTATGATAACAACATGGCATTATCTGCTATGGATGTTGCTCAATCTGCTTTAGTATTTGCACCTCTTGGTAAAGCTATGGGTAAAATAATAACAGCTCCAATTAAAACTGCTTTAAACCCATTGTTAAAAACAGGTACGAAATTAAGCGAAGCTGCAGCAAGTAAATATAACAAACTTATAGACGCTTATACTGGGTTTAATGCTAGACTTGCATACAATTCCCCAGTAAAAAATGCTAGTCTGCAAGCTGCTAAAGCTTTAGGTAGACTAGGTTTTTCTGCTACTGGAGAAGCGTTTGAAGAAGCCAATCAAGATGTATTTGATTATGATTATATTTCTGGTAAGTATGATGGAAAGTCTAGCAGTATTTTTCAATCTTTAATGGGCTTAGCTGACGCCAATTATCGTACTGCAAAAATATTATCTGGTATAGATACTGAATCTGAATTAGCAAATGATCCACAATTTTGGAATGATGTAAAAGGGGGATTTGCATTAGGTTTGTACATGGGGGGACCTACGATTGCTTATCATTCTGGATTGAAAACTTACAAAGATATGACTGCCAATTCTTTTGTAAGAGACGTAGTTGCAGATCACATTGGTAAAAAAGATGCAATGATCAAAGCTATGTCATACTCTGAAATGGCAAATAAAAAGTTGAATTATCAACAAAATGTACTCGATGTACTTGAAAATTATAAGTATAATTTGCCAGAAGGTATTACTGAACAAGATTTAAATGATGAAATAGCTACTGCAAATAACATTTTCAGTTTATCTAAATCTAAAGTAAACCAAAATATTGGTAAGACTATTGGATACAATCCTGGAACTACTGAATATAATACTTTAATTGGATTGCAACACTTGGCTACAATAGATGCACAAGAAGCACTTGACAATGCCAATCAAGCACAAGAGGCAGACAATGCTTTCTATACTACTTTGGAAAATGATCAAATGTTAAATCATTATTCTCCAGAAGAGAAGCTTACTGCTGTTGCATTAACTAAGTTAAACATTCAAAAGCAAGCATTAGAACAATTAAAAACAGCACTCGAATCTAAGCCAGAAGAAAATCAACAAAAGTTTGGTATAACGAATGAGTCAAATGCTGTTGGTAAATCTATTTCAAAAGAAATACCTAATATATTAAAAGACATAGATGCTAAACTAAATCAATTATCAGAAGGTACTAGATTCAGTTCAAACTTCATAGCCACTCCAAATTTGGTTAACAAAGGTATTGATAGTTATGTCAACACAATGATTGCAAATCATGACCTTTTGGTAGCTGAGCATAAGATGAACGAAATATTCGGCAATACTTTGGAAGATGGCAAACTTATAAACTTCAACAACGCTTCTAATGAATCAAAAAAGAATATAGGTAAAAAGATAAAAGAAAGAATTGATAATTATATAAACAATTCAGATGAAGCATCAAAGATAGTAGAAGAAAATGCAAAGGATGTTGTTGAAGCAGAATCTGCAAAAGAAATGTCTAGAGAAGCAGCTAATCAAAGTGATGATCAACAACCTATTACTAACAACGAAACTCAAGTAGATAATCAAGTAGCTACTGAAGTAGAGCAAGAAAAGGCAACGTCTCCAAAAACTCCTATTATGGATGACAGGGCTACTTCTGACATTGATACTAAAATACCAGTAGCAGAGAAGGAAGTAAAAGAAGATGAAGAATTTCCTACTAAAGGATTAGAAGAGTTAAGTAAGGAGTTTGAAGAAACCTTAGCCAAAGTAAAAGAAAAAAAACAAGAAGATACTGAGAGGAAACCTAAACCTGAGCCTAAACCAGTTGTTGAAACTCAAGAAGACGAAGAGGATGAAATAGAATTTGAGCGAGCTGATGAAAAAGCTCTGATAGATCTTGCAAATTCTGAAGCTGTTTCAGACGAGGATGATAAAAAAGTATCTGAAACTTATGAAACTTCTAATCCTGAAGTAACTGAAGAATCTCAAGTAAAATGGGCCCGTAAGAAGATTGCTACAGAATCTAAAATGAACAAAAGAGCAGATATGGACTCTGAGACTAGAGATTTGGATGAATCTTTAGAAATTGAAGAAATGGTACAAGATAAAGTATCTCATACACTGTTCTTTAATCCTGATGCTACAACGCCTATTTATCCTGGTGCCAAGCCAGGCAAGGAATTAGCAGAGAGAATAAAAGATCCAAACTTTTTTAATGATAGTTTCTGTGAGTTTGTTATAAATAAAGATTATACAGAAAAGGGGCATAAACCATATAAAGAAAATGATCCTAGTACATATGATTCTGCATCTATAATAATGTTAATTCATCATGGCACTGGCGATTATGCAATGGCTTTGAAAACTCCTTCTGGAGCTAGAACTTTCTTAGCAGCAAAATTAGCTAGCATACCTAAAGAAAGGCTTACAGAAGAGGATATTAATCTTATTAATAACGCTAATGATTTATCTATAGCAGATTTACGTAGATTTAGAAATGCAGTAATTTCTACAATAGAGTCTGCAACAAATGATGAAGCTGTAGTACCTAGCACAATAGTTAGAACTAAAGGAATACCTAATGTTGTTAGAAAAGATGGTAGAGCTGTATTCAGACCAATACATGAAGTAAAGGGCTTACAAATACCAACAGAAATTACTGATATTACTCCAGAAAATGTAACATTTGGTATAAGTGATGGTATTGTAAAAGATTCCGATATAATAGGAGCCAATGGTGAAATGTTGCCAGGTAAAGGTGGTAGTGGACAATTGTTTATTTATCCACCAAAATCTAGTACTTTATCAAATCAAATGTTGCCATTACAATTAACTCTTCAAAGATTTGATAGAAATCAAGCTGAGTTTTTAGCTGAATTGTTAATCAATTATGGCACTAATACTAACTCTGAATACAGAGATACAGGAGTTATTGCTGGAGAATTAATTGACTTTATGGTTAGATTTGGAGATGCTACCAAAGTAACCACTGCAGATAAAACATTTGATTGGTTAAAAGAAAAGCAATTGTATATTGATGATAAATCCAATCTAATAGTTGGTGAAAAAACATTCAATATAGGCAATTTATCTACTCAGGATAAAAAAGACATAGTTGAAGCTTTAATGGGATTCCATTGGCGTGTAGCTAGAAAGAATTTCTTCAGCCCAATAAAAGAAGCATTACCTTCTGTATATGATTATTTTAACAATAATTCTGTTGATTTGCTTGATATCATTCCAGGTATATCTCTTACTAAGGATGATTTCATTTCTTCTACCCCAGTTTATACTATGGGTGTGTTAGAAAAAGCTGGTATAATAAGAAGTGACTTAGATGATCAACTATTTAAAGATTCTTTCGCATATGCTGAAGACATTCAGAAAGTACCAAGAAAGATCAACAATACTGAAATAAAAGAAGCTGCTGAAAATAAAGCTAGTTCATTGCCAAATATTCCTAGTATCCCAGAACCACAGGCAGATATTACTAAAGATGTTACGACTTCTGAAGTTACAACTAAAGATGATTCTTACATAAAGGAAATAACTAATGATGGAGAAATAGATCCTTTGAGTTTGGGAATTGATGAAGATTTTGATGTACCTTTTCGTAAAGTTGCAGGAAATATATCAGAAGTAGTAACTCCAGAGGAAATTCAATGGTTTAGAAATAAATTAGGATTACCAGAAGATTCTTTACATATTGTTGAAGATGCTATTGCACTTGGTGGGAATGAGTATGCTATGGGTCTTGTTAGAAAAGATTCTACTATACTGTGGAAAGGTGCAGAACGTGGTACATTGTATCATGAAGCATTCCATAGAGTATCATTATTAACTATTTCTCCAAAGGAAAGAAAGAAAATTTATGAATTCTATAGAAATAGAACTGGTTTTGTTGGAAGTGATAAACAAGTAGAAGAAGCTTTAGCAGAAGACTTTAGGCAGTATATGCTGAATAAAGTAGATCCTGAATTAAATCTTCTTAAAAGAGCTTGGAAAGCTATTAAGAATTTCATAAGTAAATGGGTTTGGAGAACCGATACTAGTATTGATAATATTTTTAATAGAATCGATTCTGGTTATTACAATAGATCCAAACAAGATTCGGCTGCTGTAAATGAATTTCTTGCTGCATATAAAGGTGCAGGTGCTCCATTTAAAATAAGAAATCACAAATTTAAAAACATTACTAACACACAATTCAAAGAAACTGTAAATTCACTTGTAGGTGCTTTATTTACATTAAATAACATAAGACTACGTGATGATTTGCAAAATCTTAATTATGGAGTGTTAAAAGCTGCATTAAAACCAGATATAACAGCCAAATTAGTTGAAAAAGGAACTATTACTAAGGAACAAGGAGAAGTTAGAGATGAAATCTACAATACGTTCGATACTGTATTTAAACCTGAAATCATAAATAAATTAAATGAGTATCAAATAAGAGCAGTAGATAAACAAGAAAACATTGATGCAGAAATTGATGAAAAAGCAGTTGGTAATAGCGTAGGAGATCAAATGGCTAACTACATTCAAGAACAACTGTCTGTTTCAGTTAAAGATAATGCTCTTGCATCTATAAAAATTTTCATTGCGACAATGCCTAGAACAGAATTTGTCATGAAACAAAAAACAAATCCTGATGGCACTGTGACTCAAGTACAAGGTGTTGCTGCAATAAAGAGTCCTGTTACAGGCTTACCTCTAATGGTTGACTTTGATAAATCTTGGAATACAATTATTAATGAAATTCACTCTGAAAACACATTCAAAGGAATGATGAACAAGAGTGCAAAACTTGCTAAAGTAACACCATTATTTAAAACTTTGTATAATGAATTATACAAGATTACGAATGAATATGTACAAAAGAAAGGTATTCAAGAGGACGAAGTTCAAAAAATAGCAAGAGAGAATTTACAAACTCAGTTTAGAAATACATTCCGTAAAGCTAGACACAAGTTAGTTGGTATTTTATCAGAAAAAGTTGAAGATGAAAACGGTAATGAACAAACTAACTTGTATGTTAAAGATGAGAATGCAAATAAAGTATCTAAAAATATATTAGAGGGTTGGAATTACAATTTAATAACAAACAGTGGTGTATTAGATACTTCTGATAACTTATTTAAAGCAAAAGTTAGTGAGTCTGAAGAATTCGTAGCCAGAGAAATCAACAATGAGTTCAATAAAATAATAAAGATTGTAGAAAAATACAAAACTACACCCAACAAGAAACTAGTAAATGGTCAAACTTATAAAGAGTATGTACCAGAGAAGTTAATTACTATTAAGAACAAGATAGTTGATTTACTTAATAAAGTTGGAGTAGAAATTGATTTAGAGTCACTAAATTCTTTCCTTACTAAGGAATATTACAATTCAGATCCTACTGAAGCATTAGTTTCAATGTTATCAGATAGATCCAATAAGAGTATATACTTCTTCTTTAATTCCAAAGTAAAGGATTTGGCAAAAATTCAAGAAAGTGGTGTAATTCCTGGTCAATACAATAGAAGTATTACAAAGTATTATGCTGATTCTAAATTCTTAGGAAGACTTGCTGAGACATATGCGATGTTGCATCCTTCTTCTGATGAATTATCAGTATTAGCTACTGATGGTAAATTGTTATATCCTATATCAGAACACAATTATTTGTCTGATATGGTTCAAAGATTGGATAATGATCCAGTAACGGTAGAAGCACTTACCAAAGTGCTATACAATACTGGTAATAATGACAATCCTAATTATTTCAAGGGTTCTGTATTGTTAACAAATTTGTATAATAATGCGGATACTAAAGGTAAAATAGGGTTTGAAACACTTGTATACTTTAAGGAACAAGGTAGTGCAGATAAAGGACGTAAGTATACAGAAATATCCCCTCTTGAAGACTATATTGCTAAAATGACATTTACCAGAGCAGGTAGAATTGTCTTACCTACTATGGGTGATTCTCAAACATATAATACGTTGTATGGTACTGCAATAAATAACTTTAAAAATCCATTTGATGTAAGTAATGGTGAAATAAAATTCGATGCTCAGATTCTTAAAAGATTTATCAATTACTTTGAAACTGAATTAGATACCATTGAATTTAATTACAAGAATGAGAAGAATTTGACTGAAGAACAAAAAATAAAGAACTATGATACTGGAAACAGAAACGGTTATAGATTCAGATACTTCAACGGATTCTTTAAATTGAAAGAAAGACCTACATTAAATGGTATTGAATTTGAAAAAGATTTTTCAAACTTTAATGAAGCATTAGACCTAGCAGAAGATCTTGGTGGTAATGAATATGGAACTTCTATTATTTCTCAAATAAGAAATAATTGGAATAAGTTCAGTAATGCTGAGAAAGCAAATCTAATGAATAACTACCTATGGGATGCATTTAAAGATGAGTTAGATTATGCACAAGAATTAGGTATAATTAAATGGGATGGTAATAAAATAGCTAGTGTAACGAGTTTAGCATTACCACAGAAAGCATTAGAAGAAGCATCTTCACATTATAAGAAATCTGCAACAGTTTCTAATTATAGCGAAAATCTTGGTGCTGCTGAAATGATTGGTAATTATTTCGCCAATACAATTTCTTCAGTAATTGAGTTTGAGAAACTTTTCATAAAAGACCCAGCTTATTATAAGAATCCTGTAGATAAAATTAAACGTCTACGTGAAGTATTATCCACCGGTGTTACTCCAAGAATAGACTACGAAGAAGGAAACCCAATGGCAGACCTCACTGAAGTGAACGTAGGTACATTATCGGATAACATTATAGTAAGTAGACAAGCTGATCAAATTGCAGAGTACGCTAAAAGATCTGCAGCTATACGATTACTTCAGGAAATGCATAACATGACATTAGATGAAGCAATTAGAACTTATGATAGTTCTGAAGCTTTACCTCAGGATGTAGAAGATGCAGCTAATCTTATAGTAAGAGATAAATTTGATGGTTATCTTAATCCAAAAGGTAAAGTAAATCAAACTGATGCCACAGTACTAATATCTCCAGAGTTTTACAAAGAACTAGTACGTAGAGTAGATGGATGGACACCACAAGTAGCAAAAGCATTTGATTTACTTAATGATCCAAATGCAGATCTTGAAGCAGATATGGATACGTATGCAGAAGCATTGGCGGTTACATTGAAACCTTTGAAATTCATGTATTTTGGTGATCATTACGATGTAGGTGCTAAAAGGGATATACCAATATTTGATAAGATGGCTATGTTCCCTGTGCATCGTATTTTCTCTACTGGGGATATGGGTAAAGTATTGGAAGTTATGCAATCACGTAATATCCATATGCTTGCTTTTGATTCCGCAGTAAAAGTAGGACAAAGGGCTAAAGAGGTTAAATCAAGAATTTATAAAGATAAGACTAATAAAGAAATAGACATGGACAGTTTAATGTCAATGCCTACTCATAAACAGTCTTTAACTAACTTTAGACGTCAGTTAATTACTGATCCTCATCATGCAGAAAGACAGATGTTTGTATCTCAAGCACAAAAAGCTGCTATGGGTAATATCAGAAGTGCATGGAAATATACCACACCAGATGGTAAAGTGTACAGTGGTGATGAATTAATTAACAATTTTAATGGCGCTCATAATGCTATTACTGAGGCTGGTAGAAAAGAGATAGAAAGAGATTTTGGTATTACTCCAGATAAACCCCAAGTAAGTGTACAAAGGTTTGCTGAAATTATGCAACGCAAAGCTCTAAGTTCAAACATGAATGACAATGTTATTAATGGTTTGGATGTCGAAAATGGTGAAACTGTTGCACCAATTTCTGGTTTATCTGATAACTCTTGGATAGAAAGCGGTCTTATATCAATGTTGAATAAATCAATTGTTGATACCAACTTACCTGGTGGTATGTTTATTCAAATGTCTTCGATATTGTACAATAGAATTGCTGTAACTTCAGATGTACAAAATGAAAGAAAGTTAAGATTCGCAAATACCGATGGTACTATGGATTGTGTTATTTCAATCAACTTATTGAAACACATAATTCCAGATTATGACAAAAAGACTTTTAGTGAAGCTAAGAAGTGGTTAATAGATCATGGTATAGTTGGTCCAAATTCTAAGGCTATTGCAATGGGTTATCGTATTCCTGCTCAAGGCCAAGCGTCAACTGCAGCTCTTAAAGTAGTAGATTTGTATCCTGAGCAAATTGGTGATACTATCACATTACCCGATGAATTTACATCTCTTACTGGTTCTGACTTCGATATTGATAAGTTATTTGTTGCTAGGTACAATTATGATAAGAATGGTAATAGAATCAAATTTGAGACTAAAGAAGATTATACTAATAGACTTAGAGAAGCTGGTCTAGATGATGAAACCATAGTTCGTAGAGTTTATGAAAGATATAATGGTAAAACTGACTTTGAAGCAAACTCAAAAGAAGCAAATGAAAACATGCTTCTTGATATGTATATATCAGTTATTTCTAACCCATTGAACTTTGCAGAAGCTAGACAACCACTAGATACAGTAACCGATTACTTAAAAGATACTATTCTTAAAGAAGTAGATACAATAACTGGTCAAGGTAAACGTACAAGCAAATCCCAACTGTATTATGCCACTCCAGCATTCCAGAGTAGAACTAAAGCGGAGTTGAATGGTGGTAAATTTGGTATTGGTCCATTTGCATTAGCAAATGCTCATCAAGTTCTTACTCAATTGGTCAAATTAAGATTTAAACCAAATAAAATTTTAAGAGACTATGGTATAAGTAATTTGTACGGTATCCAGAGTAATGATAGAAATAAGATCAATATCCTTGACTGGTTATCAGCATTAATCAATGCTCATGTGGACGTTGCAAAAGATCCATACATCATTCGATTGAATGTAAGGAAGTTAACATTTAATATGACTAACTTCTTGATTAGATCTGGTAAAGGCGAAAGTACATTTTATTTCTTGCCTCAACAGATATTAAAAGACTTTGCAATAGAATATGACAAATACTCTGGCTTTTATAATGTAGATACACAAAACAAAAATCCTGAAAGTCTAGCATATAGAACTATTTGGAATACATATTTTGAGAAAGCAAAATCTTTATCTAAAGGTAAATATGATCAGCTTTTAGACTTTTTGAATGATAAAGGTGTAGGTGTTAAACAAAGAGAAAAGATGTTTGATGTCAATTACTTGAAAAAGCAGTTGAAAAAAGAAGAAACATTTGATTGGTACTACAATCAGTTGCTTATTATGAAGACTTATCAAGAACTTGATCCGTTCTCAAGATCTTTGTCTGAATTAACTACATTATCTCAAATTGATACTAAGCGCTTTGGTAATAATTTTGGTTTACAAAGTGCATTCTTGGATAAATGGAAACAATTCATGGTAGAGCAACAAGTATTTGAAGATCCTATAAAGGTATTCTCAAATACATTCTTAGGTAAGAAAATGCAAGATGCATTAATATTCCCTAGAATTGCCTTCCAAAACACAATGATTAGACTTACTCCAGAATTTGAAAACTTAAGAACATTAATAGAATTCTATACTAAGGGTTATGCAATTAGTGATGATACGTACATTAATAATATTACCAGAAGTATGGAAGCTACGTATAAAGCTGGTTTCTTTAATAAGTATTTAGCTGAAAATGGAATAAAGCTCAGTAGTTTGTTAGGTGGTCCAAATAGTATCTCTAAGAGATTGGATAGAATTAAATCTGATGTAAGAAGTGGCAAATATCCAGATTTATTAAGTAGTGATGGTTCATTTGAAAATGTACTTATTAATAACATCTTTAGTAGACCAAAGGAAGATACAACTGAATTAAATGGTCCTGATTTTATTGCTTACAAACCAAACAAGAGTGGTGATAATAACTTAGAAAATGAGATCATTAGAGCTTGGGAGGAATTGTGGGATAGTGATTATCAGGAAATAAGAGATTTTGCAAAAGATCTTGCATTGTATGCTTTCTATACTTCTGGTGATGCATTTGGTAAGAATAATATCTTTAGATATGTACCTAATTCAATCAGAGAGGAAATAGGTTATTTTGATTACATTAGAGATTTAGAACGAAATCCTGATGATGCAGTTAAAGATATTAAAGTATTCCAAGTAATAAAAGACTTGTGGTGGAACGACCACGTAGTTCCTACTATTGATTATTACGTATTAGATTCTAGTAGAGAAACTATTGAAGAAGAAGGTAGACCTGTATACAGGGCGTTACCTCACGAAGATAGTGGTTTTACTGTAGTAAACAAGAAAGGAGTAGAAGTACAAATTCCTGGCATTATATATGATAAAAAGTCTCAATCTATAATTTCATTCAATCAAAATGGTCAACCTATATATCCACCATTTAAAAAAGTAAAATTAGATAGAAACAATGATCCTAGAACAACATTCTTATATGAATATATAGGTATTAATGAAGATGAAGCTCCAGTATATCGATTAATTAATAAAAAGGGAATTGCATATAGAGGCAATGTATTAATAGAAAATGGTCGTAGTAAATCAGTTTTAAAGTACAATAATGTTGTACCAAAGGGTTATGAAATTATGCCAGAAGAACCAATAACTTGGGTTACTGATCTTACTCCGGTAAAAGCTAGTTTACAAGCAAAGGCATTTAATCAAGCTGGTGAATTTAACACAGACATGTTTGCTAATATACAGCAAACGGTTAAAACTCAACAAGCAACTGAACCATTATCTTATCAAGAATGGGTTAAAGACTATCAAACTCAAAAAGGTGAAGCTGATGCAGAAGCGGCATATCAACAATATCTGGATAACTTTGAGTATAATAAACCACAAATTGATGAACAGTCTCCAGTACAACCGAATGCATCTACAAACCTTGCAGAAGCATGGTCTCAAAAAGAAGGTTGGTCTACAGAATATTTTAATTCCAAAGTATTACCAAAAATAAATGAAGCATGGCAAATTGAATATGAGTTGGCTCCTGATCAATCGGTTCCAGCTAAATTCAAAGGTAATATGACATTCGATTATGGAGAACATGGCAGACCAGGATTAAAATCTAAATCAACTATAGAAGCAGTTAGAAATGGAGAAAGAACAGCAACTACAAGATATGAATCACAAGGACACCTAGATTATTGGAAACAAGCTCAAGTAGGTGATGTTATTGAATGGAAACGTGGAAATGAATCTGTAAAAGTTTTAGTTACAAAACCTTTGACTAAATTAAGAACTTCTGATGCTACTCAACAAGATTTATTTGCATCTGAACAACCAGCAATTACTGACACCACTAAGAAATTTTCTCTAGAACCTTTTATAAATAAAATATTTCCGGATTGGAAATCAAAAATTCCAAATTTACCAGAGGAATTAGCTGCTGAATTCATGTCATGGAGTATTGTACCTGGGATAGATGAGTGGTCAATAAAAGATAGAATTGAGAAATATAAAGATTTTGAAATCGAAGAAGAAACACTGGAAGCAATAAAACGTGGGGATAAAGAAGGAATTGTTCAAGGTATTGCAAACACAATTTCTTATGAATTGGCTAAGGATGGAATCACAGAAAGAGATCTATTTATAAATTTATTTGGTCAAAGTTATGTAGATAAGGTAGACAGATATGTTGCTGAAATCAAAGCCGAAGTTCAGAAAGAAAAAGATACTACTAAGGAATTCTTAGATTATGCTAATCAATTTGGTTTTACTGATGAAGCTGCTTTACTTGCAAAAGATTTACCAAAAGCATCAGAAGAAGCTAAGAAAGTAGAAGAAGAGTATGTATTTACGTTTAATGATGGGTTTAAAATCAATTTACCATTCTCATTAAATGATCAACAGAAATCAGCTTTATATGAACTAGAGAAGTTCATTGAAGACTATGGAACTGAAATTACTTTATCTGGTTATGCTGGTACGGGTAAATCCACTATCATTGGTATATTTAGTAAGTGGTTAGATCACAGAATTGGTAGAGGCAACATTGTATATACTGCTCCTACTCATAGAGCAAATGTTATAACTAAACAAAATAATCCTAATGCTAATGTATATACGCTTTCTGCTCTATTTGGGTTTACTCCAGATACAGATATAGCAATGGAGCAAGGTTCATTGGATTTAAGAGAACTAGAGTTTAGATCTAAGAATCAAGTGAAATATGAACCAGGTCAATTAATTATTATTGATGAAGCTTCAATGGTGCAAGACGGTTTGTATGAATACATTCAGAAAATCGTAGCTAAAGATGGTGTTAGTGTGATATATGTTGGGGATTCTGCACAATTAAGACCTGTAAAATCAGATCATATTTCTAAAGTATTTACATCTGATGGAGTACCTCAAATAACTTTAACCAAAGTAGAAAGAACGGGTGATAATCCTATTTTAAAAGAAGCTACCAGACTTAGACGAGGTGAAGGATTGAGTTACCAAACTGATATAAATGATAAAGGTCAAGGAGTATTGTACACTTCGGATGATGCAATTATAGATAAAAACCTGAAACAGATTGTTACTTCTGAAGAGTTCAATGCTGATCCTTTACATTTTAGAGTTTTAACTGCTACAAATGCTGCAGTATCTGCGTATAATTCAAAGATTAGATCTTTAAGATACGGAAAATTTGCTAAACCCTTTGTAAAAGGTGATATTATAATGGGTTATTCTAACAAACTTAGAAAGCCTGATGGATCTTATAAATTAGTAAACTCTGGGGATTATGTAATTCAAAATATAACAGACACTACTGTCAAGTTTAAAACTGATAAAGGTGATATAGAATTTAAAGCATTCAAATTATCAATCAGACCTACTGGCAGTACTATTATGGATGACTTCCAGATTACTGTAATTGATAAAAATGAACCAGATTCTAAGCTATTTGAAATAGTAGAATATAAAGACAGATTGTGGAGAATGGCTAAAGAAGCTAAACAGAATAAGCAAATATCTAAATATAGAGATTTGGTTCAAATGGCGTTTAACATTGATAATGAATTAAACATTACCAAGAATTTAGAAGACAATCAAGGCAGGTTAAAAATTAGAAAAGCAATTGATTATGGATATGCACAAACTGTTTGGAAATCACAAGGTAGTACGTACAGTAAAGTTTTAATACTCTCCAATGAAATTGATACGTTTGGTTATGGTAAAGATGTAATGCAATTAAGAAACGAGTTGAGATATGTAGCTGTGTCACGTGCTAAAAACTTTGTTATAATAAATTCAGAAGCAGAGAATAAGAAGAAAGTTTCTATGCGAAATGAAATAGCCGAAGAAGATTTATTAGACGATATAGAATTTGAACCAGCTACAGAAGAACAAGCAATAAATGCATCTTTGCAGGATTCAATTGATGAGTTAACAGCAAATGGTAAACAACGTAGAAAAGAATGTGAATAATTATGCAGTGTTTAAATGTTAAAAATAAAGAGGTTGCAGCTTTACTAAAGCAATATACAAAGATATTGGGTAATGAAAATGCTGCATATTATGTGTTATCAGAAAACAATGGTTATGGTTTAGATAAGGCTCCCAATGGGGAGCCATCTAAGCTATTTTCAGATTTAGTTAATCATTTTAATGGTAATAAGAAAGAAGCTATACGAACAAAGTCATTAATATATTCTGCACAATTTAGACAGATAAGAAACATTGTATTAAATAATGATGGAGAAGTATCTATAGATGTGTTATTAAATAATTCAGATAAAATAAATAACCCATCATACGTTCCAAAAAAAATACATGAAACGTATAATAAACTTATTCAAGCCTTGACAAGGCGAATAAAAGACATTCAATATGCGAAATATAGTGACAGTAAGAAAGTAGATGAATTAAGAGCATTGGAATTTAAATTAAATCAATTGGAAAACGATCAAGCTACTTTTGAATTTGTAGACTATATGGCAAGTGATGTAATATCTGCATTAAATGAAGTAAA
>UMKU01048287.1_pt1 | contig 24436 bp, 36 predicted proteins | sample 1966411 | NCBI WGS metagenome assembly UMKU01 (sample SAMEA4836187, study PRJEB28245) | human gut metagenome | biome: gut microbiome; material: fecal sample | place: Denmark | collected 2008
ACGGCGCTGATGACTGGAAGAAAGGCAGCGGTACATAATGGCAACACAGATATGCCCAATCTGCAAGAAGGGCGCGAACCATGACGTAGTATCCTGGGTAAGATGTCCGCGATTTGCGGCACCTGTGTGCATGGAGCATTGCAACGAGTGCAGGTTCTTCAGCGGCTACGAAACATCGGTAGTTCACTGCTACTTTGGCAGCAATGACGAGCCGAACACAAAAAAATAAAGCCTTGAGCAAAGACTCAAGGCTGAAACAAAACAGGGAAATGAATTAAAAATATCCTACTTAAATTATACATCATTTCCCTTTAAAAGTCAATAGGGAGTTTTCAAAAAAAGCGGCGGTAGAGCCGCTTTGACGGCCTTGTAATGAGTATTAACTTTTCGGACATTTCATTCTTCAAGCGGAAAACTCCCTCGACAGTCAGGGGGAAATGATAGTGAGACGGAATTTTATCCGGGAAAAGGCATTCGACGCTCGGAACAGTCGATACAAAGAGGTGGAGCTTTTCGAGTATTCGGAGGAAGAGCAGGAAGCAGTAAGGCAGCGAAGGAAAACACGCACTCGGGCATCTCCTCCTAAAATCAAGAGTCTTAATGATAAAAACAGCCGAAAGCACTTCCGATGGCTCTTGTTCAACAACTTTGTCGAGGGTGATTATCTCGTTTCCCTGACATTTGACAATGAGTACATACAAAAGAGCATTCCTGAACGTAAGAGGGAGTTCACAAATTACATAAAGTGCTTAAGGCGTTTGTATGTTAAGAACGGTCTTGAATTAAGGTACTTATATGTGATTGAAGGCGTGAACGACGAAGCACGCTTCCATTATCACCTGGTTATCAATAGCGGGAACGGTAAAGTTACAAGAGATGAGGTTGAGCGGCTGTGGAAGTGTGGCGAACATACGAACAGCAAGCGTTTGCAGCTAGACAGTGATGGTACCTTTACCTCTCTTGCAGTCTACTTGATGAAATCCAAGGATACAAAGAAGAAATGGGAACGCAGCTGGAATGGTTCGCATAACCTCAAGCGTCCGGAAATCACCACCGATGACAACAAGGTATCAAGAAAGACCATGCGGAAGATCCAAGACGCTGCACGAAACGACGAGGTCAGAGCAATCATGAGCAAGGTGTATCCGAAGTTTAAGATCATCGATTATGAGATAGGTCAGAACCCTGTCACAGGTCGGGATTATGCAAGGTTCAGAATGATCAGGCTCGAGTAGAGCCAGATACAAACGAATTCAGCAGTAATGCGGGTTCAGGCAACAAAACAGGTCAATTACCCCGGACACGAGCGGCGCAAAGCCCAAAAAGCCGCGCGAAATCAATCGGGGTGCTATATAGGAGGAATTTTATGAACAGCGAAACACTTAAGCAGCTCGGAGAACCGAGCAACGATATGGAGCGTGAGATATTTGAGTATCTCACTGCTTGCAGTGACCCAGAACTTGATACGCGAATTCTTGAAAAGAAACTCAGCTTAGAGGAGTGTTTAGAGTTTTGCTTCAAGAAAGGCAAGGCTAATGAGGCCAAGGTCAAGAATTACGGTGTATCCAAGATATCAGAAGAGCAGCATTGGAAGTGGGTTCGTGGATATTTCGGCATAAAAGAAGAAAGCGTGTCAGCGGGAAAGCCGCTGCCGATTCCTGTGCAGATGAGCGCCAAGAAACCTGTCATCAGCTTTGATGATCTTCTGTAAGGCGGTGCTGGTATGATAGCATACAAGGAACTGTCAGGAACAATGTTCACCGAGAACATCACCTTCAAAATGAAAGCATCAAAGTCAAGATATAGCAGGAACTATGAATCAACTGGTGTGTATACTGCTGAAACGGTATTCACTAAAAAGCATACTTGCGTCTTATCCGTATGCCTCTATTTGCCCACCGAAAAAGAAAATGAATGGACGCTGGGAGAGAGGCATTTTCTTACCGAGAACGGGGAAATGGCAAGCGAGGCGTACCTCGGTGATGGCGCATTCAAGCGTGGTGAGTTCAAGATAGGCAATGGAAATGTTTCGACACGATGGGGCTACGATTGGTATTGCAGTTTTTCATGGACTTTACGGAGTGGTTTCGCAGACGCATATGCATTTCCCTATGGTGATGCAGATAAGACAATAGGAGATTTCCTGAAACGATTTGACGCTTTTGCAGGATATGATGTACATGATTCCACTTTCACTCCTAAGTGTATGTTAAGCTGGTTGGCAGATTATCAGGTTGATTTCTTTAACGATAAAATCAAGAAAGCCACACAGCGCCGCAATGCTAGGGTTAGGGATCTTATGTATCCATATTCTGACACCCCCGAGAATATGAAGAAATGGATATTTACCGAGCGGCTCAAATTGGCTCCGTGGTTTTATAGCTATTCCCACAAGCATACTCAGAAGGGCAAGTGCTCTGTATGCAAGAACGAATCGCAATTGGACGGAGTTAGGGATTACGCCAAAAGAATGTGTCCTGTGTGCGGAGCAGAAATTCAGTGTATTAATATACGCGCAAAACGTTATACAGCATATTGCGCCAGTAAGATAGACTGGGCGAAAAGCTGTGACACCGTATATCATCAGATATTATCGGATGGCAAGTTCCTTAGCCGATACTTCTTTTCTATAACACGCTATGAGTATGACATTGACACCGGCGAAATAAACAGAAAAGATGAATTAACCGAATACCGCCGTGATTTTTGGGAAATTGTTCGTGAACAGCAAATTGCAGCGCTTGACTCGGTTTATGAAAAGAGAGCTGAATGGGAGAAAGTTAGTCGGAGATCTATTCGGTATGTTAATCTCGGAGCATGCTGGCCGGGAAATCTCGCTGAACTGGTGCACGCAACTGGGATACCAACTATACAGAACATGGACATTGCACCTCTCTGTGAAAAGTGGAACAGGCACATCATAGAATTGCTGAATGGCTTGAAAACGGCTCCCGTTGTAGAAAACCTTGGTAAAGAGGGTTTACATAGTCTTGCAGAGTCAATTATTTATGGTTATGGCGCTGCCGATGGGCTTGGAGTATGCTCTTCAAACAAGCCGTATAAATATCTCGGCGTGAGCAAAACAATTCTTCCTTTTTTCGCTGAAATTGATGTTTCTGTTTTTCAGGTAAAAGTGTGGAGAGAACTTGGGCTGACGGAAAAAGATATTAAGGCATTTTGTAAGCTTTGTAACGAATGCGCTGAGCATTTAAGCGAGGTTTCAAAGATTATGCTTAAATATCGGTTACCCATTGTTCGTCTTAGCAACTATCTTGAAAAGCAGCGGACAAAAATGCAACGTAAATCCGGTGTAGGTATTTTCTTCATAGATTATGTCGTGGCAGCGGAGAAGCTTGGATTTGACCTTACGGGCAATCGCGAATTATTCTTTCCTCAGGACATAAAGAGGGAACATGACAGGTGCAATGACCTGGTATTCATCAAGGAATCTACGGTTCAGAATGAACATTTGCAGAGAAGAACGAAACTGCTTGAGCGGCTTTCATACAAGGATAAGAAGTTTATTATTCGACCGCTGAGGACAATACAGGACTTTGTCAACGAAAGCAATAAGCTGGATCATTGCGTAAAGACTTATACCAAGCGGTGTGTTGAAGGAACTGCAAACATTTTCGGGCTTAGGAAAATTGATGAACCCGATGAACCATATTTTACTGTAAATATAAGCAGCGACGGTAGGCTCATTGAAAATCACGGTCTACACAACGTCTTGCCGACTTCAGAGGTCAAAGCCTTTGTTGATAAGTGGCTTAAGGTTGTAACTAAACGGTTGGAAAAGGAACCGATTGATGCATCCGAGAAGGAAGAAACCAAACAAAATATACGAATAGGAGCGTAACACATGAAAACATGCCAGTATTACAAGGGCACCGAGCAAGTCGGTGCTGATTCGACAAGGATCCTCTGCTCATACATGGCGAGCGGCGGAAAAGTTTTCAAAAACAATGACCCGGAAAGTGCGGCTCTGATACAGTGCTGTTGGCACGCTGAGAAAGCGGAAAAGGAGTGTCCGCTTTGGAACGTTGAAACGGCGGACACCATTCTGTACAAGCCGGATGCAGTTCCGAATGACGAGGACGAAGATGTTGACGGGATCGAATTCAACGAAGGTGAAAAGCTTCAGATGCTTGCGGACGGATTCCGCAAGATGAGCAAGACGTGCCCCTACTACTCCAGCGAATATGGCAAGGTTGAGGTGAACTATCTCGGCGCTATGGAATTCGAATGTGAACACACCAAGATGATATTCGCAGAGGAAAGCAAAGCCAGCGAATGGCTTGAAAGCTGTTGCTCGGCACCGGAAAAGTGCTATCACTACCGTAAGGCTAAAGAAGAGGAGGGACAGCCAGTGGAACAGCAGACTTTCACGACGGAAATCACTGAAAAGACAGATACAATGCCAACTGAACGTCAGAACAGAGCGGCGCAGCTTACGCAGCGGATCCTGGCGAACGGATCAATTGCGGCGAACTCAATGATAGAGATGGGTCGAGATCTCAAGACGGTTCGTGACGAGCGGCTTTTCACTGAACTTGGCTTCGGGTCGTTCGAGGAATACTGCGAGAAGAAGGTCGGAATCGGAAAACGGCATGGATACAACTTCATTCAGGTATATGAGAAATTCGGCGAGGAGAAACTGCAGCAGCTTCAGGGCCTGGGAATCACCAAGCTGCTGGAGATCGCAAAGCTGGACGATGAGGACGCTGAAGATCTCATGAGGAACAACGACGTTTCCGGGCTTTCCACCCGTGAGCTTTCTGCAGAAGTCGAGAAATACAAGAATAAGTATGAGCAGCTGACCATGCTGCTTGAGGAGGAAAAAAGCAAGAATGCTGAAAGTGCGTCACTTGAATCGCAGGTGGAGGAGCTGAAGCGGTTTGCCGCAATGCTTAACGATGATTACAACAAAGTTCTCAAAGAAAAAGCGGAAGCTATTAAAGAACATCAGTCCGAGATGAAGAAGCTGACCGCTGACCGGGATAAGCAAATTAACGAGCTGAAAAAGAAGCAAACCGACTATGAGGAGCTTGAACAGCGATATAAAGAAATCGCAAGCCGTCCTGCAGAAATCTCCGAGGAAGAGCGGAACGTACTCATTCAGCAGGGACGCGATGAAATGTGTAAAGAAAAAGACGAGGACTGGAGCAACGTCGTTGAACTGGCAAGAAAGACGGCGACCCGAAATACAGAGAAGAAATTTACTGAGGAAATCAGCAGTCTCAAGATTCTGAACGATGAGCTGCGCAAGGTCGCTGACGGTGCCAAGGAGTCCACGAAGAAGTACAAGGACGAGGTTGAAAAGCTGAAAGCCGAAAATGCTGCTTTGCAATCGACTGCACAGGTGGGCGAAACTCCTGCACCTGCTCCGACGAGCGGCGCACGGGATAAGGTAAAGTTCTACTTTAAGCAGATAGAAACAGCATTCACCGCTGCGACAGAGGCTGTGTCCGAGGCAGATACCGAAGAACGTGCCGAGCTTACTTCTGCGCTTAAGAAAGTGTTGGAACGCATGGGCGCGATATTAGAACAGACCTAATAATGGGAATGTCAGATTGAATTCGGGTGGGGAGCATTCCCTACCCGGAAACAATCCATTGTTGAAAGGGAGAAATTGTGAAGAAAAATAATGAAATCCAGAACAAGTGCGGTCATTGCAAGTATGCCCACGTCAAGAAGTACGGTACAAGCGTGTACTGCCAGATTCACGACGATACGCTTAAAGGCATCAGCTCAAAGGCTTGTGAGAAGTTTGAGGAACGAACAGACAAGGCAGAGGAAGGAACGTACCATGGATAAAACAAATAAGTGTCCATTCTGCGACAATCCGAACTGTCATATAACTAAGGCACAGGTACTGGCAAGAGGTCCGATACTGGAAAGGAACGCCGATTATATCATGCATGATGAAACCGATGAATACCCAAGGTTATACACATTCAAAGGTGTTCCTGCTTTGATTACATACAGCGCTCTTTTCCCTGATCCAGACGAGCCAAGCCCTCATGTGTATAACCGTGTGCAATATGACGAGGATTTCGATAGCTACGACGGCTGGCTTAGCTGCGATATCGACAATCCTATGGAATTCCCAACCGAAGCCGAAATGCTTAATGAGATTTTAAGCAATAACAGCCTGACAAAAATAAAGGAGATTGATTGCGATGCCTGATACAAACTGGCTTGAAAAGACCAAGGAAAGCTACAACGATTACTACAAAACGTATCGTGCCGTGTGGTGCAGACGTTCCGGACTACCGATGATGGATTCCTCCTGCTGGGAGCAGATCCAGGCGGAGGATCTCTACACCGTTTCCCGTGCCAAGAAAAAGCACGTCAGCATTGATATGAAGCACGTTTGTGCATGGTACAGAGTTACAAACGGCTATGTTCCCATGTTCCGAGCGGCACGGAAAGACGGTGATAACAGTGGCTGAACAGAGAAGAAGGGCTCTTACTCCTTTTGAACGCCAGCAGATTTATGGTAAATTCGGCGGTCACTGTGCTTACTGTGGTTGCGAAATCACTATCAAGGATATGCAGGCAGACCATGTTGTCCCGTTGTATCTCGGCGGCGCGGACGATATCTCTAATCTCTATCCGGCGTGTCGGGCTTGCAATCATTACAAGTCCACATATACCGTTGAGAAGTTTAGAGTAGTAATACAACAAGCACCGGCGTTGCTAATGAAAAGCAGCGCAACATACAGAAGTCTCGTCCGGTTCGGATTAATTAAGCATCCGGGAAAAACTGTAGTGCGATTTTATTTTGAAAGGCAGTGAGCGAGAATGACATCAGAAGAAGCAATCGCAATCATACGCAGAAAAACAAGTATCCCTGATAACGGAGAAGCCTTTGAGGATATTGAAAAGGCTTACGATATGGCTATTGAAGCCCTTGAAAAGCAGATATCCAAGAAACCTATCCAAAACCGCAATGAAGGAATACGATACACAAGCACCTATTCTTGCCCCAGCTGTGGAGGCAGATTTTCTGGAACAGGGATAGCCGATTACTGCTACCATTGCGGGCAGGCTTTAAAGTGGGATGATATGTTCCGGGAGTGTTTCGGCGAGAATTACATTGATGATGAGGTAGAGAAATGAGTGAACACATAACGCGCGAACGCGCATTGGATAAATCGTGTGGGAGGTGATTAAGAGTGAAAGGCGAACTTAAGATACAGCGTGACCCGACCAGAAGAAAGTTCCGGTGTCCGGTATGGACTGTTACGCTTTTTGCGTGGGAGTTCCCACTTGATAAATTCAGAAAGCGCGTTGTAGCCGTAATACGTAAGATGGACGGGTTTGTCGGGTGGTGTGATCCCAAGGTGTTCTTCCATGAAGATGACAGAGGGATGCTTTATTTCGCACTTTTTGACAGCCAGGCACATGCAGAAGCTGCAAGAGATTTGATTCGTGCCGAGTTTCCGCAGCAGAGCGTCGGCGCAAATTGCTGCTTACATTATGCTGCAAAGGAACCTATCAAGCGGGAGTCCGAAAGTGATACGGGATTTACAGAATTCCTTGCAAAGATGATTCAGAATTCTGTAAACGGAGGAAACAAGCACAATGAGTAAAAAGCGGTGTCATTTCTGCGAAGATCTCAAAATGCTGAAAAGCAAGGTCGATACTCCATCGGAAATAAAGTCGGTGTATTTAGCAACGCTGGTAAGAAAGTTGATTGTTAATGGCATGGTCAAATGCTGGTGCGATTATGGCATCTACAAGCTGAGGTTTTGCCCAGAATGCGGTCGGAAAATCGAACAGGAGGGTTGTTTACAATGAGTGTGGAGGCAAATCACTCTTTGAATGATAATAATCAAGATGGATTCATAAAAATCATTTCGGAGATGACAAACAGGTATCAGATATGGGAAATATGGGTGGATTTTATAGCGCTAACAGCTATTTCTTGTTCTCAGCAGTTTGATTTCCGGAAAGAACGGGAAGAGCGGTATCTGGCGATTGCTAGCAAATACGACAGCGAAGAGATGAACAGCTTTTCACGTCTTTTTACACTTGTTATGGACGGATATGAGCAGAACAGAGAGCAGGATATGCTTGGCAGAATATACATGAAGCTGAATCTTGGAAGTCACTGGACTGGTCAGTTCTTCACACCGTACAGAGTATGCCAGGCTGTTTCGGGCATTTCGTCCGATAATGCCGTAAGGCTGATTCAGAAAAAGGGGTATGTGACAATGCTCGACAGTGCTTCCGGCGCAGGTGCAATACTGATTTCAATGGCAAATTCTATTCAGCGTTTGCTTGCGGCCGGCGGTTCCCATCTTAAATTGCAGGATCATGTGCTTGTGGTGGCGCAGGATCTTTCGGAAAACACGGCGCTGATGTGCTACATACAGCTTTCGTTGCTTGGAATAGCTGCTATCATCTATATCGGGGACAGCCTGGAAGAACCGTATCGCTTCGATCCGCTTTGCACACCGCCTGCGGATAACATATGGTTCACGCCGATGTATTTCAGCAATGTATGGAATGGGCGTAGAAAGGTGCGGATGATCACCAGAATAACAAATGCAGGGAGGAATAATAATGGACGAAAAGTTCTGTGATTACTTTGACAGGTGGGTCAAGGAGTTCAAAGAAGGCAACATAAGAGAGGTAACTCTTGACAAATATTACTGCACCTCAAAGGCAATTCGGAAAATAGCACCCGATCTCATGATGTCGGAGCTTGACCGAACGGCGTATCAGGGAATACTTAATGTTTATGGCGAAACACACGAGAAAACCACGGCTCTTGATTTTCACCATCACCTTAAAGCGTGCATATCTGACGCGAGAAACAACGGAGACCTGAAGAACGACCCCACGTATAAAGTTGCTGTCAAGGCTATGGCTTCAAGAGAGAAAAAGCCTAAATTCCTCAGTCAGTTTGAGGTACAGCTTCTTGTTAAAAGTCTTAACCTTGACGGTAAGTTAGGTTATGACCATCTTCTTTTTCTCATCATAAAGACCGGATTAAGATTTTCGGAGGCGCTGGGGCTTACGCGAAAGGATTTTGATTTTGCAGCGCAGACGATAACTGTCAATAAGACGTGGGGTTACAAAAAAGGAAGCGGAGCGCAGTTTGAGCCCACGAAAAACGCTTCATCAATCAGAACTATACAGGTCGACTGGATCACGCTTCAGAAGTTTTCTGACCTCATAAAGGATATTCCGGAAAACGAGCCTATTTTCAGATATGGTCGGCAATATAGCATGTGTAATTCATGTGCCAACGATATTCTTGAAGCAAAATGCAAGCAACTCGGAATACCTGTGATATCCGTTCATGGTTTACGGCACACGCACGCTTCCCTTCTCCTTGCCGCCGGGGTATCTATTGCAAGCGTGTCAAAGAGGCTCGGACATTCGAACATGTCTACAACACAGAACATATATTTGCACATCATTAGGGAGCTGGAGAACAAGGACAACGCGCTTGCGGTATCATCAATGCTGAATATTGGTTCATAGTGAAATGGCATAGGGGAGAAATGATTTGATCACCAATGATAAAATCAGAAAAAGGCTTGTTCCGGTCTATCTAAAGGAGTACTTCGAGGAACGTCCAAATGAAACGCTGTCATCGGAAAAACTGCTTGACATGCTTAATTTGCACGGAATTGATCTGTGGCATAGAGCATTGGCAGAATACATAAAGGCTTTGCGCGTTTATGGTATGGACATTAAATCAATGAAAGGTCCCAATGGTGGGTATTGTTATAGGCGGTAGTCGAAAAGCAAGTTTAAAACAACCGCAAGAAAGGAATTATCATGATAATTAAGAAACTCGCAAAGCTCGTGAAAAAGACACATTACCTTGGCATAACCTCTACGATCAACGAGCGGTCACAGCAGTGGCTCGGAGGAAACTGGGGTCTTTACGACATTTCCGATTTGCCGTCAATAACGTATGAACAGGCTTGTGCCATGTTCGATTTCAGTGCAAAGACAATCGACAAGACATGGGACGATAACGATGGAGCGTGGATACTTGCCAAAAAGGTTGAAACGGCCTGCAAATTCAGAAGATTTGAAGCAGACGAAATCGAAATACACTCGACATTCTTCGGAGATGAAGAGATGAAAGTCGTTGTCGACAAAGACCAGACTGCGTTTGCGTTTATTCCCGCTGAGCTGCTTTCGCCCATCGTTGAAACAGAATATACACAAAAGGTGCTTATTCAGGGCGAGGACGATGCTACATATCTGCTTGTATACAACGGTTTACAGTTGGTTGCAATGATTCCGTCACTTCGTATTCCGAAAGGAATGGTGGACTCCTGGCAGGAATCACAGACCAAGATATACGACTGCATGAGCCTTTATCTGAATACTTTGGCAGCTGAGGAGGAACGCAGAGCGGCAAGCGATTCCGAGGTCGAACATCAGTATACGTTCGATGAGAACGAGGACACGGAGGACGAGGAAGATGCTGAATAACGAAATAGGAAGTCAGTTGAAAAATTTACGAGAAAGAAAAGGCTTAACTATTGAGCGGGTAGCCTATGCTGTTGATGAGATCCCCAGCGAGGTCGAGTTTTGGGAGAGCGGCAAGCTCAAGCCCTGCGCCGATGCGAAGAGAAAGCTGGAGTTTCTGTTTAGCTGTTTTGGCGACGATCACAAGGAGCTTGCAAAGGTAAACGAGGAAAACTATTCCGACTTTTTCAATTATCCAGAATGCGTTGACGTTCCTGAAAATTTCCCATCTTGGCTCAAGGCACACGGCTTTTTCGCTGCTCCAGCCTCACTTGGACATCATGGAAACCAGCGCGGTGGGCTTTATATACACTCTAGTCAAGTTGTAGCCGAGCTGGAGAAATATACGCAAAACCTCGGATTGCAGTGGAACCACAGCAGGAGCGCTTGGCTCGTCGGAATGTTCCATGATCTTTGCAAGGTCGATGATTACTGCTACAACTGGGCCGGCGACAAGTGGGAATGGAACAAGAACCAGATACTCACAGGTCATGGCGAAAAGTCCCTGATAATGCTCCAGCGGCATATTACCCTCACTGAACAGGAGATAGCGTGTATTCGCTGGCACATGGGGTCGTTTACAGACCAGAAGGAATGGGAGTATTACGGCAGAGCGGTCAAACGGTACCCGGCTGTACTCTTTACTCACACTGCTGATATGTACGCGTCGCGCGTTCTGGGGGTATAAATGCAGCACATAGAAGATAACGAACAGATGATACTTATTCGCTGGGCGCAGTTCGAAAGCGGCAGACACCCCGAGTTGTCGTTGCTGTTTCATGTCCCGAACGGCGGCAAGCGCAGCAAGGTCGAAGCTGCAAGGTTTAAGGCGATGGGAGTGCAGGCGGGTGTTCCAGACCTGTTCCTCCCTGTTCCGCGCGGCGCTTATCACGGACTGTTTATCGAGATGAAAGCTCCCAAGGGGCGGACGTCTAATGCACAGAACACTTGGATAGAAAAGCTGAAGAGCAACGGATATGCTGTCAAGGTGTGCTATGGATTTGAGTCAGCTCAACAAACGTTGCTCTCATACCTTGACGAAAAATAGCTGTTTGCAATCAATTTCAACAAGGAGGTGTAGCTTATGGCTAAGAAGAGAAACTGCAGGCGGACGCCGGAAGAGGCAAGCATACACGAGGAGGCTGTAAAACTCCGCAAAATGACTGATGCTCAGCTTGTCGAAAAGGTTCGCTCTGCGTCTGCAGCGGCAAGTAAGATGCCTGCAGCACAGGTATCTTCGGCAAAGAGTGCCGCTGAATTCCTCGAGGCATTCGCAAATGCCAATATTCCGGGCGTGGGGAAAATAACACTCAAGAAGATGAACACATTCGCAAAAGACAACGGATATCTTTAATAAAGGGGATTGGACGATATTATGACGGTAGCAGAATTAAATAAATATTACCTGCTGGAGGACGCTATTCGAGATGATAAAGAGAGAATCGCGAGGATTGAAGCAAAACTCTGTGGTTCCAGCGCCTTCGATACGAGCGGTGTACCGAAGAATCCTACACCGCGCAACCGTACCGAGGACAGCTTTATCGAGCTGGCACACCTCAAGACGGAGCTTGGCAATGAGGTCAAGGAGTATGAGGCTTTGAAAGTCAGAATTGAGCGGTATATCGCGCGTATCAACGACCTGCTTATTAAGCGCATCATGGAGAAGCGAGTTCTCAAGCATAAAAGCTGGCGTACTGTTGCGGAGGAGCTCGGTGGTGGGAACACCATCGACTCCGTCAAGAAGATGTACTATCGCTACATATCGGACAATCCTGATTAAGTTGTCACCAATGTCCCCCATGTCCCGTCCAATGCGTGATATAATGAAAACATAATCAGATGCAATGCACTCCTCAATTTTTGCGTTCTCGCCCGGCGCAATATAAAATTGAGGAGGTTTTATGTTACCCAGGAAAAAATGTGAAGAAATCAAAGCGGTTGAGATGCCGCCTATCAAGGAGTATCTGAAAGAGATACAGCGCGACGGCAGCGAACTTGGAGCCGATGAGGTGTTAAAGGACACGCTCAAATGGCTCGATTCGCGTGGGTTGAAGAACGCTGTATCAATGCAGATGGTCGAGCAGTATGCATTCTCCGTGGCTCGATGGATACACCTTGAGCGGCTTATCTCAAAGTATGGCTATATCGCCAAGCACCCGACCACCGGTGCACCTATTCAATCTCCGTATGTAGTGATGGCTCAATCTTACATGAAACAGGTTATCGCGATACGGAGTGAAATCAATCTTCAGTTGAAAGAATCACGTCCCGCGCCGACGACGTACGTTCGGGAGGTGGTTTACGGTGAGTAACGAGCTGAACTATTACCTTGCGGACGTTGAGGAGCTTATCCCCTATGCGCGAAATGCCAGGACGCATTCCTCTGCACAGATAACACAAATTGCCGCGTCAATAAAAGAGTTCGGGTTCCTCGCCCCTATCGTCATTGCCGAGGATAACACGATTTTGTGCGGTCACGGTCGCTTTTACGCCGCGCAAAAACTGGGCTTAAAGAAAATACCCTGCGTCAAGGAATCACACCTCACCAAGGCGCAGAAACGCGCATATATCATCGCAGACAATAAGCTGAGCATTAACGCAGGCTGGGATGATGAGTTGCTTGCTGTGGAGCTGTCAGACCTGCAAGGCGAGGGCGTTGACCTATCCATCACAGGTTTTGACGAAAAGGAACTTGCGGACTTATTCGATGATAAAAGCAAATCTGATGTTGAAGATGACGGGTACGACCTGTCAGCCGCATTGGAGAAAGCGGCATTTGTACAGCGCGGCGATATCTGGACGGTAGGCAGACACCGTCTGATGTGCGGCGATGCTACCAGCACCGATGATGTTGCCGCTCTGATGGGAGGCAAGCGCGCGAACCTGCTCCTGACAGACCCGCCGTATGGCGTATCGTTCAAATCATCGAGCGGCTTGACCATTCAGAATGACAGCATAAAGGACGAAGATTTCTACTGCTTCCTTAAATCGGCTTTCAGCGCGGCGGTCGACTGCCTCGAAAAGGGAGCGGCGGCATACATCTTCCATGCTGATACGGAAGGACTGAATTTCCGCCGGGCTTTCGTTGACGCTGGCTTTCATCTCGCTGGCTGCTGTATCTGGGTCAAAGATAGTCTGGTTTTAGGTCGGAGTGACTATCAATGGCAGCATGAGCCGGTTCTGTATGGATTCTTGCAAAACGGCAAGCACTCATGGTATTCCGACCGAAAGCAGACCACTATCTGGAACTTTGCAAAACCCAAGAAGAACGCAAATCACCCTACCTCGAAGCCCCTTGACCTTTTATCATACCCCATTCAGAATTCCTCACAGGAAAATGCTATTGTGCTTGATACGTTCGGAGGGAGCGGCTCAACGCTTATGGCGTGTGAGCTGACAAACCGGATATGCTATACGATGGAGCTGGACGAGAAGTACGCTTCCGTTATCCTGCGAAGATATGTTGATGATACCGGACGTTCTGACGATGTATTTGTAGAGCGAAACGGTGAAAAAATCCCGTATGCTTCACTTGCAAAGGCGGTGGAGCATGAGTGAACTGACTTTAGGCAGTCTGTTTGATGGCAGCGGCGGCTTTCCTCTAGGTGGAGTGCTCGCGGGAATAACTCCGCTGTGGTCCTCGGAAATAGAACCGTTTGCCGTCCGTGTCACAACAAAGCGACTGCCTCAAATGAAGCATTTCGGCGACGTGTCTGCACTAAACGGTGCGGAACTACCGCCTGTCGATATTATCACATTTGGCAGTCCGTGTCAGGATATGAGCATTGCCGGAAAGAGGAGCGGCTTGGACGGCGCACGTTCCAGCCTGTTCTATGAGGCAGTCAGGATAATCAAGGAAATGAGGTGTGCAACAAATGGCAAATACCCGCGATACTGCGTGTGGGAGAACGTTCCCGGAGCATTCAGCTCAAACGGCGGCGAGGACTTTCGGTGCGTCCTCGAAAGCCTGTGTAAAATCAAAGATGAAACCGTTTCTGTTCCTCAATATGAGGGATGGACAACAGTGGGATATATCATGGCAAAAGACTTCTCCGTTGCCTGGAGAGTCCTTGACGCTCAATACTGGGGAGTACCCCAGAGAAGAAAACGCATCTACCTTGTCGCAGATCTTGATTCCGAACGCGCCGGAAAGATACTGTTTGAGTCAGAAGGCGTGTCGGGGTATTCTGCTGAGAGCTTCCGCGCGTGGCAAAGAACTGCCGCCGCTGCTGAGGGCGGCATTGGAGCGGCAAGCGGGGGCTTAATGAACGCTGCCGGCTTTTGCGCGGAGCATTCGGCGAAAGCACGTGGAATCGGCTACGAGGAAGAAACCTCGCCCACGCTCCGCGCTGGGACGATACCAGCAACTGTCTACGAAAATCATTCACAGGACACACGGTATACCGGACCGCTTGATATTGCGCCAACAGTAAGTTCAACCTACGGGATGGGAGGTAATAATCAGCCGTTTGTTGTGACCAAAGAAACGAGATGTTTTGATGTAAGGTTTACCTCCGAGGGAACAAAGAATGCCAGGCATAATTGCTATGAAACTACTACGTCGCGGACAATAGATACCGGCGGTAATGCGCCGGATTCCAACCAAGGCGGGGTCGCTGTTGTATCCGTTCAAGGCTCGATGATAGGCAGGTCGGACAAGAACGGTCCGAAAGGCAGCGGAGTGAACGAGGACGTTTCTTTCACGCTGAATGCTACCGACCGTCACGCTGTAGCTTTTTCTCCAGCGCGGGTGTACAGCACGAGCAAGAACTCATACCACACAGAAGCTACCGAGAATGTTGCAGGCACTCTTGTGGCATCTGATTATAAGGATCCACCGACCGTTGCGGAAGAACCTCAATACATCGTCCGGCGGCTCATGCCTACGGAGTGCGCCCGGCTGCAAGGCTTTCCGGATTGGTGGTGCGCCGACCTCGGAACAGCGGAGCCGACCGATGGTGAGCTTGAATTCTGGCGGCAGGTATTTGAAACCCATCGTAATATAACGAGCGGCTCGAAGAAGGCAAAGTCAGATAAGCAGCTTCGCGCATGGCTTAAAAGTCCTCACAGCGATTCAGCGGAATACAAGCTGTGGGGGAATGGCGTTGCTTTGCCCTGCGTTTTCTTTGTCCTTTCGGGCATTGTTTACTATTCACAGTCGAATGTTGAAAGTTTGTGAGTTTATTCTCTTGATATGTGTCCCTTTCGGAGTTAATATATAGCTGGTCAGCAGGCAGCACCGAGCGGCATAATATACACATAATTCCGCTATACATTTCGTGTAATATATTGTTCCGAAACCGCTTGCTATTATCTCGTTTTAGAGTTAATATGTACACACCGCAGCAAGGACGCTGCAAGGTTGCCCCCAAAAGGCGGCACGGACGCCGCCAATAAAAGGGGCAACTCGGAAAGGGAAAACAAAGCCAAACGGAGGACACGACAATGAAAAACACACAGGTACAGATCGAGGGCATTAAGAACCAGACCATAGGCGTTGAGGTCGAGATGAACAACATAACAAGAGCGAAAGCCGCGCAGATCGCCGCTGAGTTCTTCGGAACGCATCGCCACGAAAACACCGCCGGCCGCAACGGATACTGCACCTTCTCCGCTTGGGACAGCGAGGGGCGCGAGTGGAAATTCCAGAAAGACGTAAGCATTCACGGACCTGACGGTGAAAAGTGCGAAATGGTAACTCCAGTCCTTACATACAGCGATATCGAAACACTTCAGGAACTCATTCGCCGACTTCGCAAGGCAGGAGCCAAGAGCGACGCAACAAGGGGCTGCGGGGTACACGTTCACATCGGCGCACAGGGACACACGCCTCAGAGCCTCAGAAACCTCGCAAACATAATGGCAAGCCACGAAAGCCTTTTAGCAAGCGCCCTCAACCTCGACAGAGGAAGAATGAACCGCTACTGCCGCACGGTAAGCCCCGCATTTCTCGACCAGCTAAACCGCAAAAAGCCCCAGACCATGGCGGAGCTTGCGGACATCTGGTACACTAGCCAGAACGCAAGCTACGGCCGGTCAGCGCATTACAACGACAGCAGATACCACATGCTTAACCTGCACGCCACTTTCACCAAGGGCACGGTTGAGTTCAGGCTTTTCCAATTTGATGCACCGAGCGGCACAAGGCAGAACGGACTTCACGCAGGACAGCTCAAGAGCTACATACAGCTTTGTTTAGCGCTCAGTGCGATGGCAAAGAACGCAAAGAGCGCAAGCCCCAAGCCCCAGCAGGTGGACAATCCTAAATACGCGATGCGCACTTGGCTCCTTCGCCTTGGATTTATCGGGAACGAGTTCAAGACCGCAAGAGAAACTTTCACAAACCGTCTGAGCGGCGATGGAGCTTTTCGAAACGGCAGAACAGCATGACCCCGGCAAACCGCCCCTGACCGCTTCGGCGGTCTTAGGGTGGTAGAAGGGCAATTCTTCAGAAAGGACGTATTGTTATGAAAGAAAAACTTTACTTGGCTTATGGCAGCAACCTCAACATTGTTCAGATGATCATACGCTGTCCAGACGCAAAATTCTACGGAACGGCTGAAATCAAAGACTATGAGCTCCTCTTCAAAGGGAGCAAGACCGGGGCATACTTGACCATTGAGCGGCGCAAAGGCTCTAGCGTGCCCGTGGGCGTATGGGCGGTCACAGAGCGCGACATTAGCGCCTTAGACCGCTACGAGGGTTTCCCCGCATTCTACTACAAGAAGGAATTCCGACAGCAGATATGGGGCAAGGACAGCGAGGACTTGGGCGTTCACGACTGCTTTGCCTACATTATGCATGAGGATAGGCGGATAGGAGTACCGAGTCCGGTGTACATCAACACCTGCAGAGAAGGCTACAAAGATTTCGGATTTGATATCAATATCTTGATGGACGCAGTAAAGAGAAGCAAGGAGGCAGCACTATGAAAGAAACAACACCAAGAAGAGCGGCGCAATGCCCCAAGTGCAGCGCGATTTATACCGCACCGCCTGCAATATCGCGCGATGATGGCCACACACTCATTTGCCCGGAATGCGGCACAAGAGAGGCTCTGAAGAGTATCGGAGTGTCAGCCGAGGAGCAGAACAAGATCATCGACATCATTCACCGTTGCTACAGCAGGTAAAATACACATGATATCTGCGAAATCTTTGTGCAGGATATTCTTTTGCAATCGCTTGCAATTTCGTCCCTTTAGAGTTAATATGGACACACCGAAAGGAAATACACATCAAGCAGGAGGAGAAGAATATGTGGACACAGGGAACAATAGGAATACCGAGCGGCAACGGCGGTATGACATCGGTGAGCTACTGGGTGAAACACTATGAGAACGAAAGCCAGTTCGGAATTGACAACGGCAGGATCTCAAAGCTAACACTTGTCCAGGACAGCAAAGTGGTGTACAACTACGACCGAGGCGAGGACGTCGAGCCTCAGACATCAGAAGCGGAAAAGGCGCTTGCTATCCTGCTGAAAGAGTACAACTGATACCTCAACACGGCATCAATAAAATGGCAGAGAACGGCGCAAGGGCGCTGTTCCTGCCTTTTGCCGATGTGAACGCCCCCTCAAGGTACTGTGACCCGGGGGCGGGGTGAGGTGAGGCTCGCCGACGCCCAATTTTCGCCTAGTCATGGAGAAAAAAACGGGTCACTTGAATTGATAAAAATATTTTTTGGGGGTATAGAAAATGGCAAGGAAAAAAGCACAGGAAACCGAGGTCAAAAAAACGGCGGCGGAGGCAGCTACAAAGCCAGTTCCGGGCGGGGCAAAAGCCACCAAGGGTACCGAAAAAACCACGCCTAGCGGCAAGAAAACGGCGAAAAGCGGAGCAAAACAGACTACAAGCACCGCCAAAGGGAGTGCGGATACCAAGTGTAAGACTGAGAAGAAAACAGCTCCGGAAGCCGCCACGGATAAGCCGGCGCGCACTCCACGCAGGAAAGCGGCTGATGTTCCCTCTGTGAGCAGTGACAGCGCGGTGCTTGACGCGGCGGCAAGGCTGGAGGATATGGAGGAAGAAGCGCGTACAGAGGCGGCACAGGACGCACGTCCCGCGAACTTGAAGCCGGCGGAGATCATATACTCGCTGAAAGCCGGGGCGCAGATATTCGTGAAGACCGCCGACATTGTAGCGGCGACCGGAAAGACTACGTCATGGATCCGCGACATAACAGCGCGTGGAATCATCAAGGAAACCAAGACAAAGCACGGTGCGCTCTACGACTTTACGCAGACCATGAGGGCTTATTGCGCATCGCTGGAATCACGCCGGAGCGATGAAGATACCGCCGATGTGGAGCTTAAGCGGAAAAAGGCAGAGGCAAAACTCAAGGAGTCCAAGGCGGTCATCGCGGAAATGCAGGCAAAGGAGTTCCAGGGCAAAATGCACCGTTCAGAGGACGTACAGAAAATGACCGCTGACCTGCTCTACTTTGTTCGCGGCGGGCTTGTGGCTCTTGCCGGAAGATGTGCCACTGAGTGCGCTGCGTCCTCCGAGCCGGCGGAGGTGCAGAAGATCATTGAGCATGAGGTGCATGAGATCCTTAAGGACTTATCCGAATACAAGTATGATCCGAAAAGATATGACGAGCTGGTGCGTCAGCGGACTAACCGCGAACTTGACGCTGACTTCGATGATGACGATGAAGAATAATTTCTTGTATGAAATCAGTCTGCGATTGGGTTTGCTCATATTTTCATGATTTTATTTTTGTTACCTCTTGACAAATGCGTATAAAAGGCGTATAATATAAAAGAAAGGAGGTACAATATGAAAAAGGCTGATCTTGAGCGGTTGTTCAAGAGAAACGGCTGGATTTTTGAGCGTAATGGCGGAAATCATGATGTTTGGACTAAAGGCAATCAAACAGAAGCAATCCCAAGACATCGTGAGATCAATGAAGCTCTTGCTAAGGCGCTTATAAAGAAGCATAATCTCAAGTAACCGCAAGCTCCCCGAAAGGGGAGCATAAAGGCGGGGTGAAAGGAGTTGTAATATATGAGCACAAAAATGGTTTATCCGGTAATATTCCACAAAACCAAAGACAAAGTCCCATATTTCGTTGAGGTTCCTGATCTCGACGTTATGACACAGGGAAAATCAATTCAAAACGCAATAGAAATGGCACGGGAACGAATATGTATAAAAGTAATCCAACTAGAAAAAGAAAAAACGAAAATACCCAATGCATCTGAATTAAGTACAATCATAACCAATGACAAAAATGCATTTGTTTCTCTTGTCGACGCTGATATTGAAGCGTATAAGCGAAGCATGGAAAACCGTTGCGTAAAAAAGAATTGCACCATTCCTGGAAAACTTAATGATGAGGCTGAAAAGGCAGGAATCAACTTTTCAAAGGTTTTACAGAAAGGGCTAATGGAAGAACTAAGAATGATCAATGGCTGCTAATGCATTAGTCATACAATCCAGCAAGTCAGATCTTATCTGATTTGTTTGGCTTAGGTCTTATAGAGAGTTCAATTGGAGTTTTCCAAAGAATATCTGCCAAATACTTCTTTTGCTGTGTGGAAACCATCTGATCATAATGGATTCCGCAGACAAATGGTTTTTTTGATAGTCTGCCCCGCAAGTCAGATTTCATCTGATTTTGCGGGGCATTTTCTATTTTTGATAATATCTTTTTCAGATATTTTTGCAATTTGTCCCGAATGTCCCCCATGTCCCTTTATATTTGTGATACAATATAATCGAAAAAATACCGTTTGAGGCGACGGACACAGAGCCAACATTCAACCAGTCTGATCACCGCGCCCAAGCGGTATTTTTGTTCGATTCAAACAGAGTAATAGCGCGGGCTTGCAACACCGCGCAGACGATACAAGGCGCAGGGGCTTTCTCCTTTGACCCTGCGCAGATTTCAGAGCCGCACAGTGCCGCGCCTTAGCGCGTGCGGTGCAAATCCGCAGGCTCTTGTCAAGACGTTGCGTACACAATACACGGCACAGGCGCGGACTACTCATCCGTTCGCGGTGAAACAGAGGTAATGCGGGAGCGCACTATCCGAGGTGGAACTGTGGTGTTCGTGTGGCAGTAGCTCAGTTGGCAGAGCGGGGGACGCAATCCCTATGTCGGCGGTTCAAGTCCGACCTGCTGTCTTGGGACGGTGGTATATGTCGGGATACGGTTATGGTAAAAAGTCAGTATTTATACTGGTTCAGCCCACTGCCGGCGGGTTCGATCCCCGCTGCCGCCTACCTATCGACCCTCGCTGCACATGAACGGCAGGGGTTGTCCTTTCAAATGTCGAAAGCGGCTGTTGTGCTAGGCAACAACCGCAACACGGGAACGCAGCGCGGCAAGATGACGCGCAAGATCTTCTGTGTGCAGTTAGGTGCTAATCTCACACAGGAAAAGTGCCAGCGGGGCAGGACCCGCCGTTCCCGCCTTTTCGGGTGCATGGCTCAATGGTTGAGCACCAGACTTTTCATCTGGATTATGTGGGTTCGATTTCCACCGTACTCACCAAGCCTTATGCGGCTTTAATTCGAGCAATTTAATAAATCCGTGTGTCAGAAAGGGGTTTGAGCGGCGGGAGGTGGCGGTGTGTTCCGAGAATCAGAAAAAGATCGGGTGAACAAGCTGAACACCTGCCTTGCAAAGATCCTCAGCGGCATGAAGCCGCCGGAAGATCTCACTGTATCACAGTGGGCGGACAAGAACCGCCGGCTTACATCCGAGTCATCAGCGGAAGTCGGCAAGTGGCGGACATCGCGAACTCCGTATATGTTTGATATCCTGGATAGTTTCACCGATCCGCTTATTGAACATATTGTAGTTGTTGCTGCTTCACAGGTCGGAAAATCCGAAACTATAAATAACATGGTCGGATACTGCATAGACCAGGATCCCGGACCGATACTGCTGATACAGCCCACGATTGATGATGTTAAGCGGTATTCGGAAATGAGAATCGCGCCGATGATTCGTGAAACGCGCTGCCTTAAGCGCAAGGTCGCCGACCCCAAGTCACGCGACGCAGCGAACACCAAGCGGCAGAAGTCGTTCCCCGGCGGTGTGCTCGTCATGACCGGTTCGAACGTGGCGCACGATCTTTCTTCAATGCCTATTCGTTACGTTTTCGGTGACGAGCGCGACAGGTGGGCGACGAGTGCAGGCTCTGAGGGCGACCCGTGGGAGCTGGCGGTTGCAAGAACGCGAACGTTCTACAACAAGAAGATGGTCGAGGTTTCAACGCCGACTGTTAAAGGGGCGTCAGCTATCGAAAACTCTTACAACTTAGGCACGATGGAGCGGTGGAAAACTCAATGTCCCCATTGCGGCGAGTATGTCGAGCTCACATTTGATAATATCAGATTTGAGTACGATGCCGCCGAAAATGGCGACAAGAAGATATTCCACATTTCAGAGATTTTCTATGTGTGCCCGGAATGCGGCGGCATATCCGACGAACACACGATGAAGAGTCAGCCGGCGAAATGGGTCGCCACGGTTCCCGAAGCCAGAAAGCATCACAAAACGCGCTCGTTCTGGCTGACTGCATGGGTTTCACCGTGGGCAACCTGGGAGTCGATAATATTACAGTTCCTGCAGGCGGGGACAGACTCCGCAAAGCTGCAGGTCGTGTATAATACGCAGTTCGGCGAGCTCTGGGAAGAGCGCGGCGACATAGCATCAGAAGATGATGTTATGGCGCGGCGTGAAGTCTATGAGGCAGAAGTGCCGGACGGCGTACTGTTGCTCACCTGCGGTGTGGATACACAGGACGACCGACTAGAATATGAGGTCGTGGGACACCGGCGATACGGTGAAACATGGGGCATAAAGAAAGGCGTTATCCTTGGACGCCCTGACACAGAGGAAGTCTGGGAGCGGCTTGACGAGGTATTATCTCATAAATACAAGTTTAAAAGCGGGGTTTCGTTGCAAATCTCGCTTACTTTTATCGACGAGGGCGGACACTTTACACAGGAAGTCCGCCAGCACTGTCTTGCCCGTCAATATGACCATGTGTTTGCGATAAAGGGCGCGAACCGTCCGGATATACCGTACACCGCGCCGCCTAAGAAACAAAAAATCGTGGTCAATGGCAAGGTTATCGGGCAGGTGTGGGTGTATGAGATAGGCGTTAACGCCGGCAAGCAGAAGATCGTGGACAACCTCCGCGTTCAGTCGCCCGGCGCTAACTACTGTCACTTTCCCTTGCGCGACGATTACGGCAAGCAATTCTTTAAACAGCTGATGTCGGAACACCTTGCGTATGTTCCGAAACTGAAACACCCCTGGCAATGGCAGAAGATCCCCGGACATGAGCGCAACGAGGCTTTTGATATCCGGAACTACAATCTTGCGGCGTGCGAGATACTTTCGCCTGACTGGGACGCGATAGAGCAGAAGCTCCGAACGGCTAAGCCGGGCGAAGAAAATGCGTCAATTCCCATGAAAGAGAAGAAAGCAAAGCTGCGTAAGCGCAAGAAAAGTGAGTTTTACGATGATTGGTGATAACGATGATTAATAAAAATACAGCTCGTAAAATGTATGAACATTATACAAAACGTATAGACGAACTTATCAAGGCGCAGGAGTCGCTTACATCTGGCGGCGTCAAGTCGTACAAGATCGGCGACATGGAGATCACCAAGTTCGACATGACAAAGCTTGACGAGCTGCTGGAAGAGGCTGTTGACCGGCAGGCATACTATGACGCCATTCTGCACGGAAAGGCAACGCGCAAGACCGTGGGCATAATCCCCACGGACAGATGATACATTTTGCAATCAATTTCAAAAATCAGCAGAAAAGAGGGCGCGAATTTGATCGCGCCTTGATTTCTGCCGGTTTGGGGCTTTAACGGCAGAGTTCATAATTTCTCCGAGGGCTGTGTGCGCGGCAGTAGCGGCGCATGCGGCTCTTCACCGAAGAAAAAGCGCCTGCTTGCGGGCAGGCGCTTTGAATGTGGAAACGGCTTACTCAGCGTTGTCAGGTGGCGGTGTCAGCAGGTCGTTAAGGGTGATGCCAAGCGCGTCGGTGATTTTCAGAGCGTTGGAAACAAGGCAGTCGCCGCGTTTTTCCAAGCCCTCAATAGTCCTTATCGGTATTCCGGTAATTTCGGACATTTTGGGCACGCTGATTTTTGCCCGCTTTCGATATTCCTTGATATATAAAAACATGTTGAAAACCTCACTTTATGAATAGATTCACAGCGCCGATTATTCCGAATACCAGAACGGCGCAAAGTGCGAGCGTGATAAGAAGCTGACCGCCGAACTTAACTATATTTTTCATATCCCCTTGACCTCCTTTCAGAAACGTGGTATAATATTGATAACCCCCGAAGGGGGCTGCGGATAACCGCCCGCAGCTGCGGTTGCTATCAGAAGATTTCTGCGATCTGCTTGATAGCTAAGACCAACAAGGTAACCGTTCCGGCAAGTTCAATTACCTTGAGAAGGAGCTTGTTAAGCTGTTCCAGCAGCTTAATGAGCTCTTTTATTTTATCGATCATTGCTTTCACCTCCCTTCTGACAATATTATTATACCACATTTTAAGGTGGTTGTCAATAGCTTTTTTGAAAAAAATCTCAAAAAAATCTAAAAAATACAAAAAATAGCACCTTGAAAGAGGTGCTTTTTTTATGGGCAAAAACGGCGCATGAGCCGCAATTGCCGACAAGTGAAATCTACAATTTAATACAATCAAGGCACGCCCGGTCAAACGGCGTGCCTTTGCTATTCCACAAAAAAAGGGGGGACGTTTTTGAGCGACTCAAATGTATATGCAAGCGGGTACGGCGACGCTGGAGCATCGCTTACTAAAAGGTCATTAAGGGCTTTCAATGCGCGTTCGGGCGCGCCGATTGAGGATATAGACTTTCACAATGCAACAATGCGTCAGCGCGGGCGCATGCTATATATGGCTTCTCCGATAGCCGCCGC
>UMKU01058458.1_pt1 | contig 21703 bp, 18 predicted proteins | sample 1966411 | NCBI WGS metagenome assembly UMKU01 (sample SAMEA4836187, study PRJEB28245) | human gut metagenome | biome: gut microbiome; material: fecal sample | place: Denmark | collected 2008
GCCTTAGAAGCAAAAATATAAGTTCTCGGCTGGAATTCCATATTAGGATTAGCCTTAAGCATCTGATATTCGGCAATAATATTAAGAACGTTAAGCTGCTGCCTTTTATACTCGTGAAGTCTTTTAACCTGAACATCAAAAATAGATGTCGGGTCAAGCTCAATGCCGTTTCTCTTTTTAACTACCGAGGCAAATTTTTCCTTATTGGCAAGCTTAATTGCAGTAAGTCTGTCAAGCACCTGCTTGTCATCTTTATAATCACGAAGCTTAAGAAGTTCATCACTCTTAGTTATAAATCCGTCGCCGATAAGTTCAGTAATAAACGAGGTAAGCTCAGGATTTGCCTGACAAATCCATCTTCTAAACGCAATACCGTTTGTTACATTGGTAAACTTTTCAGGAGTGATTGTATAAAAATCGTTAAATACAGTGTCCTTAAGAATCTCGGAATGAAGCGCAGATACACCGTTTACGCAGTGAGAGCCGGCAACGCAAAGATTAGCCATTCTTACTACACCGCCTGAAACGATTGCCATTCTTTCAACCTTATCCGCATCGCCTGTTGCGCCCCAAACGTAAGCACGAAAACGATTATCAATTTCCTTAGTGATTGAATAAATACGGGGAAGAAGTCTTTTATAAAGGTCCTCGCTCCAACATTCAAGTGCTTCTTTCATAACCGTGTGGTTAGTATAAGCAACGGTTCTCGTAACAAGACTCCATGCGGTATCCCAATCATAGCCGCATTCATCAAGCATAATTCTCATAAGCTCAGGAATAGCCATAGTCGGGTGAGTATCGTTGATATGAATTGCTACCTTGTCAGGAAGATTGTCAAGCGTGCCGTATCTTGTGAGATGGCGCTGAATAATATCCTGAATAGAAGCAGAAACAAGAAAATACTGCTGACGAAGTCTGAGTGACTTGCCCTCAGGGGTGTTATCGGCAGGATAAAGCACCTTAGAAATAGCCTCAGCCATAGCGCTTTGCTCCATAGCCTTAATATATGAGCCTGAATTAAAAAGACCCATATCAAGCTCAGGCTTGCTTGCAGCCCAAAGGCGAAGCCTTGAAACTCCCTTGCCTTTACCCGAAACATACATATCGTAAGGAACTGCGGTTACAGTGTTGCAATCCTTGTAATTAACGTGGTGGAAATCGCCGTCCCAGCTTTCGTCAACCCAGCCTTCAAACTTAACCTCTACACTTCTTTCTTCACGTGGAACGAGCCAAACCTCACCGCCCGGAAGCCAAAAATCAGGAAGCTCTGTCTGCCAGCCGTCAACAAGCTTTTGTTTGAAAATACCTGCTTCATATCTGATAGAATAACCCATTGACTGAAAGCCGTTTGTTGCAAGACCGTCGAGATAGCACGCAGCAAGCCTGCCGAGACCGCCGTTACCAAGACCTGCGTCAGGCTCTTTTTCATAAAGCTTATCAAGGCTTACGTCGAAAGATTCAAGTGCTTTCTTGAATGTTTCCGTCAAATCAAGATTATAAAGATTATTTTTAAGTGAGCGACCCATAAGAAATTCCATACAAAGATAATAAATTTCCTTGCTGTCTTGACCCTTAGCCTCTTGCCTGAAATCGCTGTTCATTTGTGAAAGCCTGTCACGAATAATCATCGCAACTGCTTTATAATATTGTTCGTCTGTCGCAGTTTTTGTATCTACTCCAAAGAAGTGACTAAGCTTATCGCTTATCGCTTTCTTTGCCTGCGAAACAGTCATCTTTTCCATACATATCCTCCAAAAATTTCAATATTTTCAGTCTATTTTGCTATGTTCTTTGTATATTATATACTAAAAATGCTGTTTTTGCAACCGTAATAACGCATTGTTAATATATTAGTTCTTTCTTTTTTTCAAGAATTTTGCCAAAATAAGATTTACAAGTTCCTTAATAGGCTTCAAATTAAGAAGAAGCATAACAACAACAAGTAAAACCTCAATTATATAAACCCAAAGCGTACCGTCATATTTGAGAAGAAGAATCGATTGAGTAACAAGTACTGCCGTTTCGCCCAAAAGAACAGGAAGTTTAAAATCTATTTTAATAAATCTTCTTGTATCTATAGCCCTTGTAACGAATACCACAAGGAATGCACAAACAGTTGCCAAAGCCGCACCGTTTGCACCGATACGAGGAATGAATACCAAATTTAAAACAAAGTTGGTAATTGCACCGCTCATAGCCGTCACAAGAGACATAACATTCTTTTTTTCCGCCATATATATTGAGGCAAGGAAATTGACAACGCAAGAATACGTTGTGGCAATAATAAGAATAGGAACAAACTGCCACGAATCATAATAAGACTTTGCAACAAGTATTTTTGTAATAAACTGACAAAGCAAAATAAGGACAGACGCAACGGCAAAAATTCCGCCTGAATAAACACGAAACACCTTGGTAAAGAACTGCCTGCCGCCCTCTTGGTCATATTCGTCAACCGCACTAAGCTGCCAAGCGTCAATAAAAATTTGAGAGAAAAGAATTACAAAATTAGGTATCTTAGATGCGGCGGTATAAAGTCCGTTTGCAGATGATGAAATAAAATAAGTTACCATATATCTGTCAGACACGTTAATAATCCACCACAAAATTATTGTAGGAATAAGCGGAACACAATATTTGAGCATCTGCGATGTGATGCTGTTATCTTTAAGCTTATTGAAATTTATATATCTGTATAATTTGGCAGTTGCGAAATAGAACACAACAGAGCAAGCGTCGGAAGCAATAATTGCAACAATATATCCCGTCACACCCCATTTAAAAGGACCGAGGAAAAGAATAGTAAACGCAAGCGTTGTTGCCGTGGCAAGTATACCGTCAACCGCATAAAGTTTAACGTGCCCACTGCCCCTGACAAACTGCTGGCAGAGCTGCCTAAAGCTTGAAACAAGAACGAACGACACAATCAAAATTATATAATCCCCAAGGTGGAAATCATTAATTGTAAGCTTACTTAAAGGATAGGTAAAAATAAGAAAAACCGCAAAACCTGCAAGAGTTGTCCTAACTCCAACCTTGAAAACATCTGATTTGTCAACCGCCTTGTCAAGAGCAAAACGCAATGCCGCACTGTTGACCTGAAGTGTAACAACAGGAATAAGCACATTAACTGTTTGCTGAACCAAGTCTGCGGAGCCGTAATCGCCCGTACCCATCATTCTTGTTACAAACGGCATTAACAAAAACGAAAGTATCTTTGATGAAAAAGTACCTATCGCAAATATTAAAGTGTTTGATGCTAATTTTTTGTATTTATCCATAAAATTTCCTCAAATAAATTAATAAGTCAGTTTCTTGCCGTTAAAACTTAAGGTATTATCACTTGATGACGATGTATAAATGCAACTCGTTTTGCAAGTGAATTCTCCGCCCTCACTCTTAGTACCGATTAAAAATACATATTGATATCCGTAACCTACAGCAAGTGTACCGGTACCGTCACAATCAGATACCGAAAGCATTGTTTTAGTAGCTTTTGAATTCATATTAAGTTCTCTTGCCTTATACTTTGAGCCGTCAAGCTCGCCGAAATAAAGCCTGTTTGAATAAACAACAGGATAATCTGTAACAGAGCAATTATCTACCAATGTCACAACATTATCCGAGCCGAATTTCTGCCTGCAAAGAGAATACGTTGAATCATCATTTTTCTTGTAATAATACATAAATCCACATTCAAAGGATAAGTTAACTATTTCATTATTCTTTGTATCATCACGAAAATTAAGAACATCGTTTGAATCACTCAAATTAACAGTTATATATTCATCGTAATTTGCCACACTGTCATGAGTAACAAAAAACACTCTTGAAAGTGAAATTCCGGCAAAAGATACGGTTTTATCGGCTGGTGCGGTATAGAGAACGGTTTTATTATTATCGCTTAAATTGATAAAGCCGACTGCATTGTCAGTGCCGACAAAATAAATTTTATCATTATAAAGATAAGCAAAAGCTATGTTATCACTTATATTGACTCCGTCGCCGCCTGAAACCGAAAACTTCTTAAGCGTTGAGGTATTAACGTCAACAGCATAAAGATAGTCGCCTAAAACATTAAGATATTTAAAATTATAATTACCGCTGATAATTTTAGCGTTCTTCTCCTCATTAGGCTCAAAACGGAAAATGCCTTTGCCCTCAATGCTGTAGTAAATATATGCCGAACTGTAAGTTACTGCTCCGTTTGATTTATTGAGCAAATTTCCCACCTGATTACCCTGAAGCGAGGTGTCAAATGCAAAAACGCTGAAATCATCGTAATCGTAATCGGCTTTTTTGATGTCACGTGCTTTGGTTGTGGTTTCCTTTTGGGTAGTTGGCTGGGTTGTAGATGTTGTTGTTGTTGTTGTTTTGTTAAACAATTTGGAATCAATCATTTCAACCGCCTGCTGTGCCTTGCCGCTCGGAAGATAAGATGCAATGTCAAAATCAGGATTAACAAGCTTAACAGTCACAATAAAAACAGCCAACAATATTATTATTGCCGCAATAATGAGTAATATCTTTTTTCTCACTCTTTTGCGCTTACGTGCACGCTGGCGCTTTTTGCGCATTTTTTGTCTTTCTTCCTCTGTTATCATCTGATTTGTCCGTCTCCGTAAACTAAATATTTAGTAGTTGTAAGTTCTCTAAGCCCCATAGGTCCTCTTGCATGAAGCTTTTGGGTAGAAATACCGATTTCTGCTCCCAATCCAAATTCGCCGCCGTCGGTAAATCTTGTGGAAGCATTATGATATACGGAGGAGGAGTCAATAAGCATCATAAACTTATCTGCATTCTCCTTATTTTCCGTAATTATAGCCTCAGAATGACCCGTGGAATATTTATTGATATGCGCTATCGCCTCATCAAGGCTTGATACGGTTTTAACGCTGATAATATAATCAAGATATTCGGTGCCGAAATCCTCCTCGCTTGCCGCCTCAATACCGGGGCAAGCTTCTCTCGCCTTTTCGTCGCCACGAATGGTAACATTTTTTTCATCAAGCCTTGCCTTAATTGCCGGCAAAGCCTTTTTAATAATATTTTCGTGAATAACAAGGCTTTCGCACGCATTGCAAACACCTATACGCTGTGTTTTTGCATTAAAAATAATATTTGCCGCCATATTGATATCTGCACTTTCGTCAACATAAATATGGCAATTGCCTGAGCCTGTTTCAATAACGGGAACGCTCGCATTTTCAACAACAGCCTGAATAAGCCTTTTGCTTCCTCTCGGAATAAGGCAATCAAGTGTGCCCTTCATTCTCATAAGCTCAGTTGACGATTCCCTTGAGGTATCGTGAACAAGTTGAATAACATTTTCATCAAGCCCTACGCTTTTAACTGCTTCACGCATTATGTCGGATATGGCAATATTTGAATGAATAGCCTCTTTACCGCCACGAAGAATAACGGCATTTCCGCTTTTCAGGCAAAGAGCAGCAGCGTCGGCGGTAACATTAGGTCTTGCCTCGTAAATAATACCGATAACACCCATAGGACAGCTTACCTTTTTAATCACAAGACCGTTGGGTCTTTCAACAGTTTCAAGCACTCTGCCGCAAGGGTCATCAAGTGCCATAACCTGCCTGCAACCGTCTGCCATACCCTTAATCCTGTCAAGATTAAGCATAAGGCGGTCAAGCATACCGCTGTCAAGAATACCTAACTGCGAATCATAGTCAATTTTATTGGCGTCAATAATTTTTTGCGCATTTTGGATAAGTGCGTTTGCAATAGCACCAAGTGCTTTATTTTTAAGCTCTGTTGAAGCACCGACTAAATCAGCCGAAGCCGTTTTTGCATTAATTCCCAATTGTTCAAGCATTCTCATCACCCTTTGCCTTGAAATATGTGCCTATGCTTTCGCCTGAAAGCACCTTGTATAAATCGGTCGGCTTTTCACCGTTCATAATAATGACCGGAATTCCCTCGCTCGTTGCAATCTCTGCGGCTTTAATCTTAGTTTGGAAACCGCCCGTACCCTTTTCGCTTGCGCCGCCGGCGATTGAATAAATATCATCATTAATCTCGTCAACAACATTTATCAATTTCGCATTTTCGTTTTCATTAGGGTTTGAATCGTAAAGACCGTGAGTATCGGTAAGCATAATTAGCAAATCTGCATTTATAAGAGTAGCAACCATTGCACTTAAACAGTCATTATCACCGTTTAAAAGCTCCTCAATATAAACCGAGTCGTTTTCGTTGATAATCGGCAATGCGCCGTAATCAAGAAGTTGATTAAATGTATCAACCAAATGTTCCTTTTCCTCATGATTTTGAAGAGTATCGGCAGAGAAAAGAAGCTGACTTACCGTAACCGTATATTCCGAGAAAAGCTTATCATAAAGAAACATAAGCTCACACTGCCCTACTGCCGCAGAAGCCTGCAAGCCCTGAACGGTTTTCGGTTTTTCGCTCAGTCCAAGCTTTGACCAGCCGACTGCAATAGCGCCGCTTGAAACAAGAACTATCTCGTGCCCCTCATTTTTTAAATCAGAAAGCACCGACGCAAGTTTTGAAAGCCTTGCAATATTTGTTTTGCCGGTTTTATGAGTTAAGGTTGATGTGCCCACCTTAACAACTATTCTCTTTTTTCCTTCTGCCTTTGCCATAATTCTACTACTCCATATTAATTACAATTAATTGTCATTATAGCACAAATAATATAACAATAAAACATTTTTTTGAATGTTTTTGAAAAATAAGGCAAAAATATAAAACGGAGGTAATTGAAATGACAAAAAGAGGTTATATAAGACTGTTTTCATACGCCATTGCTTTTGCGCTGTTACTTTCAAGCAGGGCAATAATCAATATGACAACAGCAAATTCATACAAAGCGCAGCTTGAATTAAATTATCAGCAAAGCCTTAATGAACTTTCGGAAAATCTCGACTCGATAGAAACAAATTTAACTAAATCAATTTATTCAAATTCCGACAAAATGCTTATGGATATAAGCAAGGATTTATATGCCGAATGTTCGCAGGCGAAAGATGCGCTTTCAAGGCTTCCGATTGAGCAAATGAATTTAGGCTCAACATACAAATTCATAACCCAATCAAGCGACTATGCATCATATATCGCAAACAAAATCGCTTCAAGCCAAACAATAAGCACCGAAGAACACCAAAATCTTAACAAACTTTTAAATTATGCGCAAAAGTTAAACGAATCCGTCAGCAATATGGCAACAATAGCAAATAACGGCGCAGACATTGACACAGACGATTTAAAGGCAAAAAACGTCAACGTATCTTCCCTTTCAAACAGTTTTTCGGCAACGTCAAAAGTTTTCAAGGACTACCCGACTCTCCTTTATGACGGTCCGTTTGCCGATGCAGTTTTAAACCGTAAATCTCAGCTTTTAAAAAACGCCGAGCATATAAGCCGTGAAAACGCAAGAGAAATTGCGGCAAGGGCACTCGGCTGCAACATCAGCGAAGCAATCTATTCGGGCGAAGATGCAGGCAATATGCCGTGCTACACCTTCACCTACTCTCAAAAAACGGCAGGAATAACAAAAAACGGAGGCTATGTTGCCTATGTGCTTTACGGCGGCAAAATCAACCGTTTTTCAATCGACAAGGACAATGCAATAAATCTTGCCCAAAGCTATCTTAAAAATATCGGCTACAAAAATATGGCAAACACATATTATGCAATTAACAACAATGTTTGCGTAATAAATTTTGCTTATAAAAAAGATGACATCACTTATTATTCCGATTTAATCAAGGTCGGAGTTTCAATGGATAACGGTAAAATCGTATCGCTTGAAGCACAAGGATATTTAACAAACCACATAAAAAGAAAAGCCTTTAACTGCAAGCTTACAAAAGAGCAAGCGCAAAGCAAATTATCAAAAAATCTTAAAGTTATAAATAGCAAAAGATGCGTCATCCCAAAGGAAAGCGGAAACGAAGTAAATTGCTACGAGTTTAGATGCAAAAGCAACGACACAAAAGAAGAAGTTTTAATTTATATCAATGCCGACAAGGGATATGAGGAAAATATTATGCTTCTTCTTTATTCCGACGGCGGAACGCTGACAAAATAATTGAATAAACAAAACAAAAGCGATAATAATAAAAGCGAAAGGAAGTTTTCATTATGAACAGTAAAATATTAATCATAGCAATAGCAATTGCCGTTATTGCAACAGTATTTATGGGATGTGCAAATAACAAAAACGATATAACAACAACCACTCTCCCTTCAAGCCAAACCACCGTAAGCGATACAAATACAACAGATAAAGCAGAAAGCGAAGCAAGCAGTGCAGTTAGCAAGGCGGGAGAAAAGGCTGACAAGGTCGGTGACGACATCGGCAAGGGCGCAAATGACGTTGCCGACGGTGTAGGCGGCGCAGTTGACAAAGCAGGCGACGCCGTATCGGACGCTTTAGATTAACATTAAAAGAAAATATGTGTTTGAGTAGCGGGCGACCAATGGTCGCCCCTACGATTTTCCTCCTCAAAATACAAAAATCCCAAGATTTTTTGTCTTGGGATTTTTCTTATATGATTTTTGCAAAGCCTATTGAACCGACTACCGTAAGTATACCTGATACTGCGATTGAAAGACTGCTCATAGCGCCCTCAATCTCGCCGAGTTCCATAGCCTTAGCCGTTCCTATTGCGTGAGAAGCAGTGCCTATTGCAATACCCTTTGCGATTGGGTGATTGATTTTAAACAGCTTACAAATTCCTTCTGCTAAAATATTGCCGAGAACTCCGGTTAAAATAATGACCGCAACAGTAATTGTAACATATCCTCCAAGTTCTTCACTGACTCCTATTCCTATAGCGGTAGTGATAGATTTAGGAAGCATCGTTACATATTCTTTGTGCGAAAGTTTAAAAATAAATGCCAAAATCATAATTGTTGTAAGGCTTGTTAAAACGCCTGACAGAATACCGACAAGCACAGCCTTATGATTTTTCTTCAAAAGTTCAATTTGCTGATAAAGCGGAATTGCAAGGCAAACTGTCGCCGGGGTTAAAAGCCAACTCAAATATTTTGCGCCGTCATTATACGTATCATAATCAATATTGCAAGTCAAAAGAAAAACTATTGTAATTATAATAGAAATAAGCAATGGGTTAAAAATGCCGGTTTTAAACTTTTTCTTTAAAAACGAGCCGAGAGCGTATGACAAAAGACTGACGGCAACCCCTAAAAAAGCGGAGCTTTCAAAAAAATTATTCATTTAAAGCGCCCTCGCTTTCTCCTTTTTTATCATTTTTTACAATAATTTTTTGAGAAACACGACCGCTGACAGCCATAACTGCGATTAGAGAAACAACTGTTATGGCAAGCACAGGAACTACAAGCGGTTTTAAAACTCCCCAACTTTTCATAAGACCTACACCTGCAGGAATAAACATAAGCGGCATAATTTCAATAAGAAACATTCCCGTATCTTTAACATCGTCAAGCTTAACGACCTTTGTGCAAAGGCAAACAAATAAAATCACCATTCCGTAAATACTTGCCGGAACAGGAGCGGGAATCAGATAATTAAGCCCTTCGCCTATAAACGAAATCAAAAGAATGATTAAAAATTGCTTTACATACTTCAATATTTTTCACCAAACCAAAATAAAATTACGGTTTATTAGTATATCACTCTAAAACCAGCTGTCAATCGGCGGATTTACAGATTTTTTTAGAAATTTTATGAAAAAATTGTCTATATTTGATTTTTTTCGAATATTAGTATATTATCTAATTATAGAATTTCCTAAAGAGGTGTAAAATATGAGCCTTTATGACAAAGCAAAGCAAACGGCTGATTTTATTAAATCAAAAATCAATAATATTCCCAAAACAGCAATAGTTCTCGGAAGCGGACTCGGACCTTTTGCAAAAGAGATTGAAGAAGAGGTTGAGTTTGACTATAAAGATATCCCTAATTTCCCTGTATCTACCGTACCCGGTCACGCAGGAAAGCTGATTTTCGGCAAAATCGCAGGCAAAAGCATAGTCGCAATGCAGGGCAGATTTCATCTTTATGAAGGTTACAGCGCAGAGGAAGTTACGCTTCCCGTTCGTGTATTTCAGCTTTTGGGAATTGAAAATTATATAGTAACCAATGCTGCCGGCGCAGTAAACCTTGACTATAAGCCGGGCGATTTAATGATTATAAAAGACCATATAGGTTTGTTTTGCGAAAGTGTATTGTTTGGCAAAAATGATGACAGGCTCGGCACCCGTTTTCCGTCAATGAGCGAAGCTTACAGCAAAGAACTTATTAAAAAAGCAGAAAAGGCGGCTGAAAAATGCAGTCTTAATATTCGCAAGGGTGTATATTGCTACTGCAAGGGTCCTATGTTTGAGACACCGGCGGAAATAAGATTTTTAAGAGTAGCAGGAGCAGACGCAGTCGGAATGTCAACCGTTCCCGAAGTTGTTGCCGCAGTGCACGCCGGAATGAAAGTTTTGGGCGTTTCGTGTATGACGAATATGGCAGCAGGCATACTCGATCAACCTCTCACCCATATTGAAGTTATGGAAACAGGCAAAAAGGTTGAAAAGGAATTTTCCGCTTTTATGAAAGAAATCATAAAAGAAATATAATCCAAACAAAAAATCCCGTGCTCAATCGAACACGGGATTTTCTATACTGCTTATTATAATTCAGCGATTACTTCTACCTCACATAAAACGCCCTTCGGTAAATCCTTGACTGCTACGCAGGAACGAGCCGGCTTTGAAGTAAAGTATGTGCCGTAAATCTCATTAAACTTTGCAAAATCATTGATATCTGCAAGGAAACAAACTGTTTTAACTACCTTATCCATAGTAGTTCCTGCCGCCTCAACAACAGCAGTAAGGTTTTTGCAAACCTGATGTGTTTGTTCCTCAATAGTTTTAGCCTCAACTGTATTAGTTTCAGGATTTATTGCAATTTGACCTGAAGTGAAAAGCAAGCCGTTTGCCTTTACTGCCTGTGAATAAGGACCGATTGCACCCGGCGCATTTTTAGTTGATACATATTCCATTGTAAAACCCTCCTATAATCAGTCGCAAACTTCAAAGCCTGCGTCTTTAAGTGCATTTTTAATTTGAACAATATGCTGATAATTTCTTGTTTCAATACCGAGTTTAAGATAGCAATCGGTAATATTCATATCAAGGTCAGTGCTGTCATAATTAACAGATACAACGTTAGCCCCGTTATCCGCAACAATCTTGCTGACGCCGAGAAGCTGACCCGGCTTATCGGAAAGAGCAATAGTGATAGACGCACTTCTGCCGCCCATTTTAAGTCCTCTTTCAATAACTCTTGAAAGAATTGTAACATCAATATTACCGCCCGATACAAGACAGCAGACCTTTTTGCCCTCAATATCCGGAATTTTGCCGTTCATAACTGCTGCAACAGGAACTGCGCCTGCGCCCTCTGAAACAAGCTTTTGCTGTTCCATAAGAGTAAGAATTGCAAGAGCAATTTCGTCATCGCTTACTGTATAAATACCGTCAACATACTTCTTAATAAGCTCAAAAGTATTAGTACCGGGAGTTTTAACTGCAATACCGTCTGCAATAGTTTGCACATTTTTAAGTGTTTCAATTTTTCCGTCGGCAACGCTGTTCTTCATAGAAGGAGCACCTGCTGCCTGAACGCCGTAAACCTTGCAATTAGGGTTAATCTGCTTAATTGTGTATGCAACACCGGCAATAAGTCCGCCGCCGCCGATTGGAACAACTACAACGTCAACATCCGGAAGCTGTTCAAGAATTTCAAGACCGATTGTACCCTGACCTGCAATAACATCAGGGTCGTTGAACGGGTGAATAAATGTATATCCCTTTTCTTTTTGAAGTTCGATTGCTTTATTGTAGGCATCGTCATAAACACCTTTTACAAGGCAAACATCAGCACCGTAGCGCTTTGTAGCCTCAACCTTGCTGATAGGTGCGCCGTCAGGTAAGCAAATAAGTGACTTGATTCCGTTTTTGGTAGCCGCAAGAGCAACACCCTGAGCGTGATTACCTGCCGAGCAGGCGATAACGCCTTTTTTCTTTTCCTCGTCTGAAAGCTGGCTTATTTTAAAATATGAGCCTCTTACCTTGAACGAGCCTGTAACCTGCAAATTTTCCGTTTTTAAATAAACATCGCATTGAGAATTGATGTTTTTGGCACGAATCATATCTGTCTGCCTTACGACCTCAGATAAAACTCTTTTAGCCTTGTATACTCTGTCTAATGTAAGCATCTTTTTTTCCTCTTGATAAACTATAAAATAATGTTCACTCGCCATTTTACTCTTATAATATTGATTTGTCAATCGCACATATAAAATTAGTTTTTGATTAATTAAATAAATTTGTTGACTTTATACCCTCAATAATATAAAATTAAGTATAGTTTATATGAAATCTGTTTTGGCAGAAAGGTTGAAGAATATGAAAGTTTTTAAAAAAATATTTGCAATTGCATTATGCGGCATACTTATTGCAAGTGCATTTGCAGGCTGTTCAAAAAGCGGCGAAGCTGACAAAATAACGGATAAAACAATGCTTATTGCCTACACCGACGAGGTTGAGCCTTTCCTTTACAAAGGCAAGAACGGCAAGCTCGCAGGCTTTGATATTGATTTGTTTAAGAAAATCTATGATAACGTTAAAAACGATACAAAAAATTACGAATTCGTAAAAGTTGACAAGGATTACAAGGTTGGCGACGATGTTGCTTATACAAACAAAGACGGCGACGAATTTATTGCTTACACTATGATTGGCGCTGTTCAAAAAAATGTCGGCTCAGTAAATGAGGATTTCAGTTTCACTAACGATATCATCACAAACAGGATTATCACCGTTACCAAATCAGGCAACAACATTTCCGACTACAACGACCTTTCAGGCAAAAAGCTTGCGGTAGTTACCGACATTGCAAAAGCTGCACTTGATAAAAACGCCACAATTAAAAACAACAACAAAAATACTCTTTACCCTACAATTGAGGATGCGCTTTCCGCCCTTGACAACGGCAGTGTTGACGCAGTAATTACAGACGAATTCAACTTCTCACCGCTTGAAAATGCAGAAAAATATCAAGTATTAAACGGCGAACTTGATAAAATATCATATGCGTTTATGTTCAAAAAAGGCGATTGGGTTGTTGAAAATTGGAACGAAGCAATTTATGAACTTAAAAGTCCGGATTACAACGACAAGGACGAATTTACCCCTATGGTTGAAAAATATTTCGGCTACAACGCTTCAAGTTTTGACTATGTGCCTTCAAAGACTAAATAAATCAAAAACTTAAAAAACGGCTGGCTGTCAACCATTAAGAAGTTATTAAAAATAACCGCTGACCTTTTCGAAAGGTTTGGCGGTTATTTTATATTATAAAAAAATCCCCCAACTGCGTTGGAGGAGTCATACAAAATATCAGAGCTTTGCCGCATTTGCAAGTGCTTCCTTTTCTGCCTTGCGCTGAGCTCTTTTTTTCTTTGCCTTGTAGCCCATTAATTTATCAAGATGCTCATCAGGTGTTGTGCACGTTCCGAGTGTAACTGTAGATGAACCGTAAATTCCGTGGAAATCAGAACCGCCCGTCATAAGAAGCTTATGCTTTTTGCAAATACTGCCAAGCATTTCAATATCCTCATCTGTAGCAGACGGGTGCCAAACCTCAATTCCGTCAAGCCCCATTTCAATATAATCGTCAATCTCGTCAAAATTGTCAAGAAAAGCGGGGTGAGCAAGAACGGCAATGCCGCCTGCACCGTGAATTTCATCAATAACCTCTTTGACGTCCGGATATTTGGTAGGAGCCAAAAGATTTGTTTCACTGTCAGGTGAGAAAAGCGCATTATAAAGGTCGCCGAATATTTGATTTGTATATCCGGCATCCATAAGTGCATGCATAATATGTTGCTTATAAAGGTTTGTCGAGCCTGAAGCGTGGCTGATAATAAATTCGGTTGAAATCGGAAATCTTGCCGCAACCTTAAGCATCATTATCTGACCTGCTCTTTTACGTGCAACCGAAGTACGCTTGCAAAGCCCCTCAAGCCTGTCCGGAGTATCGGCAAGATAACAAAGAATATGAACCTTTTTGCCTGCATTATTATCAAATGAGGAAAGTTCCACTCCCGGAATAACGTTTACGCCGTAGCGCTTACCGATAACCTGCCCCCTAACTGTACCTGCAAGACAATCGTGGTCTGTTATGGCAATAGTTTCGATACCGCTCTTTTGAGCTATAACAATAAGGTCTTCTATACCAACAGATCCGTCGCTGAGTTTTGTATGACAATGTAAATCTGCTGCCATAACAATCTCCTTTCGATTTAATAGACATATAAACTGCCTATAGTATAATTTTTAGGTAATAACTGTAGATTAATCATCTTCACTGTAACCATATATATTACAGCGGGTAAAACAGCAGTTTGTCCCTCAACATATAGGATAACACAGTTTTTTTCTTTTTTCAAGTTTATTTTAGACAATTATTACTTTTTTTAACAACTATTTGTAAAAAGAAAAACATTTAAGTCATTAAATGCTTTTCAGTTGCCTTGCAAGGCGGCTGATCGGCAAACCGACAACATTAAAATAATCGCCGTCGATTTTTTCAACAAAAAGCGACCCCTTGCCTTGAATACCGTAAGCGCCTGCCTTATCAAACGGTTCCCCGCTTGAAATATAATCCTCACTTTCCCTGTCATCAAGTTCAAAAAATTTAACCTTGGTTTGGACGCTGAATGTCACTTCTTTATCATTTTTTATAACGGTGACTCCTGTAAATACACTATGCTCTTTACCGCTCAAATTTTTAAGCATTAAAAAAGCATCCTTTTCATTCTTCGGCTTGCCTAAAATTTTGCCGTCAATTGCAACAACCGTATCCGCACCGATAACGATTTTTCCGCTTTTTCTAAATGGCTGAGCCTTGATTTTAGACAAATATTCGACCGCTTTATCAGGTTCGATATCGCACGGAAGCGTTTCGTCAACCTCTGCGCTGTCAACTGTAAAATCATCTGTTATAAGTGACAAAAGTTCTTTTCTTCTCGGTGATTTTGACGCTAAAATAATCATTATAAAGTACCTCTTTGATAAAGCCCTCTCGTATATTTAAAATCAGGCTTTTCTCTGTTTTCATAAAGAGCAATAACTTTTTCAACCTGCTTTTTGCTTTCAATTGAAAAATAGAAATGAATGAAATCAGTTTTGACTTCATCAAGCCTGTCAAGCATATAAAGCGGATGGCAATTAAGCATTTCAACGCAAGGAAAATCACTGCACATAACAGGAAATTCCATACCCTTTCTGTCCGTCAGCCTGCCGTGCTTATCACATTCAAAACAGCCTATATCATTTTTAACAGGGCAATTGCGATTAAGCATAAGCGGCAAATAACCGTATACAATCATACCCTTGTCACGTGCATTAATATTATTAATTTGTGATTGCGTAAGCTCAAAGGACAAAATCGGGTGGTCGATTTGGTTTGCGCTAAGAGAGTTAAAAACATTAAGACCAAAGTCGCCGTAAACCTCAAAGCCCATATCTTTGCAAAGGGTATATGAACCTATGTTGCCGCAAAGCGCCTTATTGACTCCGGCTTTTTTCAACTTTTCAAGCCTTATTTTAAGTTCTCGTTCAATTCCAAAAAGCCCTCTCGGCAAAACAACTCCTGCCCTGTTATCAACAAAATCCTCAAGCGAGGAATTAACAGGTATAAACACACGCTCAAACGGGTGATTATCGGGTATTTGACTTGCATTTGAAAAAGATGCCGTGGCATAAGGCTTATCACGCTGATTATATTTTGGAAGGAAAACATTAAACGGCTTATATTGCAGTTCGATTTTTTCCTGCTCATCAAGCTTTGAAACGGCATTTCTTCGCATTTCATTAATCTTTGAAGCGGGCAAAATAAGACCGTCGTCAAGATTGATTTCAATATTTTTTGAAAAATATTGCGTACCTCCGAATTTTGAAAGCCTTTCTTTTAAGCTTTCCTCACTCATAGGCTTATTAATTGCTTTTTCAGGCACATCGCCTATAACGGTAACCTCTTTTTTATCACTTTTGGCAATCAACACCGCTTTTTCATTATCATGGCATTTAAAGAATATATCAAGTGGGATTAACGGCGTTTCCTTTTCATAATTTCTTGCTATTTCCTTTAAAACATTATTCGCTGCAACAACATCTTCCTTTTGCCTTGTTCCAAACATATTTTTGCCGAGTTTGGAATTGAGATATCCGTTTGTAAAACCGCTGCGTGAAAAAACACTTCTAAGCATAAATTCATCACTTGATGAGTATTCGCCGTCAATCGCCTTTTTAACTGCGCTGACAGCCGCCGAAACATACTCCGGTCTTTTCATTCTGCCCTCAATTTTAAGACTTGTTATTCCGTCAAGTTTGTCAAGTTCGCCGATTAGGCTTAAATCCTTAAGAGATAAAGCGTGATTAGCATTTCCACCGGCGGTAAACGGCAAGCGGCACGGCTGAGCGCAAAGCCCCCTGTTTCCGCTTCTTGAGCCGATAACGCTTGAAAGATAGCATTGACCCGAAACAGACATACAAAGTGCCCCGTGAACAAAAAGTTCAAGTTCCAAATCTGTGCTTTCCCTTATTTCTTTAATTTCCTCAAGGTTCATTTCTCTCGGCAAAACAATACGTGAAAAGCCCATTTCCTTTGCCGCTTTTGCTCCGTTTGGCGTCATAATACTCATTTGTGTTGAGCCGTGAAGCCTTGCGCTTTGAAAATGCTCTCTAATCATTTTTGCAACGCCGATATCCTGAACAATAAATGCGTCAACGCCGCATAAAAGCGCATCTCTAACCGTGTTATACGCATTTTCCATCTCGTCGTCACGTACAAGAATATTAAGTGTTAAGTAAACCTTGACACCGTGGCTGTGGCAATATTCAACCGCTCTTTTAAGCTCTTCATTATCAAAATTGCCGGCATTGCGCCTGGCGTTAAAGGATTTACCACCAAGATAAATCGCATTAGCGCCGCTGCGCACACCGGCAATAAGCGACTCCATGCTACCGGCAGGAGCCAAAACTTCAAAATTCATAATTTTCTCTCAATAAAAATAGATTTATTTTGCGGCAAGCTTATCTCTTAAATCGGAGATTTCACGGTTAAGACGCTCAACCTCACGTCTTGCAACGTCAACCTCCATTCTTGCCCTTGCGCTGTCCTCAAGATAATCTTTAATTTGAGCACGAAGATTATCGGCAGATGCAGTAGCCTTTTTGCTTGCATCGGCATTATCAAGTGCAACAAGAACAGCCGCCTGAGTCATTGAAAGAGAAGGATTTGAATTAATAATAGCTCTCATATTCTCGCTTATTTCGTCAGCAAGAGCCTCGACATATTCCGCCTCATCCTCAGTCACGATTGTATAACTTGCGCCGCCTATTTTTACATGAACTTTATTTTTTGTCATAATCACTCACACCTTCAAAAAATCGACATATTTCTACTCAATAAGTATACCAACAATAAACATAATTGTCAACGTGAATAAATAACAAGTTTGTCAAAATTTAGCAAAAATTTTGAATATTTTTATTGATATAAAAAAGAAAATATATTAAAATAGCATTGTAAGAATACGGAGGCACTAAAATTGGACGAATTTAACGCAAGCAAAATAGGCTCAAATTTAATAGCGGTTTCTAACTTTTATGACCATCGCTCAACCGAAATACAAAAAAAGGCATATCCGAATATGCTCGGTGCAGCAAACGGATATATTATTTCATATCTGTGTGAAAATAAGGATAAGAATATTTTTCAAAGAGATATTGAGCGTGAATTTGATTTAAGCCGTTCTACGGTTTCAACAATTCTTAAGCAGCTTGAAAGCGAGGGATTAATTGAGCGCAAAAGCGTAATTATTGACGCAAGGCTGAAAAAGGTTGTGCCGACCCCTGCGGCTGAAATGATTAACGAGGCGTGTTCTAAGGAAATTACTCACTTTTTCTATGACCTTGCAAGCAATATTACCGATAACGAGATGAGTACATTCGTCAAGGTTCTTGATACTATGAAGAAAAACAGCGAGAGAATACGCAACGATTTATCAAGGGATATCTTTTAAAAAATAAAAATCAGCTGATAAGACTGTCGTTTAAAACGATAGTCTTATTTTTTTAGCTTTTAATGCATAAATGTAATAAAATTATTATATTTATTTTATAGACAAGAACTAATTAATGTGATATTATATATAAGTTAAAATGAGATTTTGCAACTTTTCAAATCTCATTATTTTGGGTTTTACACGAGGGTTTTATATGGGTGACTATAAAATAAACATAGTCAATTTGAATGTGACGAACAATTATGTTGAATTAACGGCGGAGCTCGAGGGTGACAAAGAGCTTTATTATCCGAGAATTTCCGCTTGCTTTTATGGCGAAAACGACAACAGAATATTACCTATGGATTTAAAATCTTGCAACAAAAACAAGGCAATTGCAATAGGTATTTTTGACACTCCTTTTTTATTTTATAACAACAGGAAAAGTCAAAATGTAAGAGTAAATTTTCTTTTCAGTGACGGCAATGGAGAAAGCATTATTGTTAAACCGGAAAAAGAATTGATTATCCCGATTAAAAAGAAAAATATACTTTCTCATTTCTTTTCAAGCAGCAAAAGAGAGCGCTCAAAAATGATTGTTACGGCTTTGATGTCGGCTATGTTTTTGCCGTATCGCAAAATGAAAGTTCAGCCTAACAAGGTTACTTTTTTATCCAACCGTTCCGACAGATTGACAGGAAACATAAAATCGGTCTTTTTTGAGATGACCAAATTAAACAATGTTGACATAACCGTACTTTGCAAAAAAGGCGGATTAAAGGCAAATTTACCTAACCTGTTCAAGTTTTTCAAGCTTTATGCAACAAGTTCGGTAGTTTTTGTTGACGACTATTATCATTTTCTTTCTTATCTAAAGAAAAAAGATGACGTTAAGCTTATTCAGCTTTGGCACGCTTGCGGTGCGTTTAAGACATTTGGCTTTTCAAGGCTCGGTCGTGACAGCTATCTTCGCCAAAGTTCCCCTAACCACAGGCAGTACGACTACGTTATTGTAAGCTCCAATGAGGTTATACCTTATTATGCCGAGGGTTTCGGTGTTTCAATGGATAAAGTTATCGCCTTAGGTTCGCCGAGATGCGATGTGCTTGAAGATGAGAACTACAAAAAAAGATTCAAAAAAAGATTTTATAAAGAAAATCCTGAATTTAAGGGAAAAAAGATACTTTTATTTGCTCCGACTTTCCGTGGCGGCGGTATGGGCAATTGCTTTTATCCTATTGAAAAATTTGAAGTTGACAAAATATTTGATAAAATCAGCGACGATTGGGTAATTGCAGTTAAGATGCACCCATATCTTTCAGAGAGGCCAACCTGCAGTGCCAAATATAAAGACAGATTAATTGACCTCACTTCAAAATATGATGTAAACGACCTCTTATTTGTCAGTGATTTGCTTATTACCGATTATTCAAGCGTTATTTTTGAAGCGTCTATTGTTAACGTGCCTATGCTGTTTTTTGCTTTCGACCTTAATGAATACAGCAGGGACAGGGATTTTTATTGCAACTTTGCGTCATTCGTTCCCGGAAAAATCGTTTTAAACACCGATGAAATGACAGACTCAATCAATAACGAGGATTATAATCAAGAACTTGTAAAACCGTTTAGGCAAAGATATTTTGGCGATAAAACAGGCGAAGCCACAAAGAATGTTGTTGAATTTACAAAGGAGCTTTTAGATAACAATGTTTGATTGCAAAATGATAATCAACAAAATGAATATAGAAAGGGACAAGCTTAACATTTCAGTTTCAATAAGCTGTCCGTTTGACATTGATGTCACATCACCAAAAGCAAAAATCATTTTTGAATGCGGCAAAAAAACGAGAAGATTGCCTTTTCTTGTAACAAATTATTTCAGGCAAAAGCAGAGTGACTCGTGCATCATTGTTTGCACTTATTCATTTTACCTTGACGATATATATTATAACTACGACTGTAAAGACGACATAAATGTCAGGATTGACTTTTATTACGGAGACAATGAGGTTATAGGCGTCCCGTTCACAGTTTCCACTAACGTTTTGACTGAAAATCCGAATATTGAACTTGACGAGCAGTATATTGAATATGAATGTTTTGACGGTGTAACCGTATTTTCGGAGGAGTCGGAATTTATTAATGACAGAAAGGCTCCTAAAAATATTTACACATTCGATTTTGACTGTGAAAACAGCAAATTTATTATTCATCAAACTCCCGAAAGCAGAAACAATAAGAATTTTGTTGAAAAAAGTGTGATAATAGTTCCTCTTTTAAGATTATTTTTCTTTGTTTTAAGAATTTCTTTAAGTGTTGTTTTGCTTCCATATTTCATTGTTGACGGTTTTTTGGCAGCGCTTGACATTTTGCCGAGAAGAAAAACGCAAGACATTGAAGGAATTGGAAAGAACATTTTTGTTCAAATCAAAATCAATGTTTCGTCTTTTATTAAAACGAGTTTTAAAAAGGATAATTTTCTTGAAAATATACGTCTGCCGCTCTATGAGCTTGCAAGAATTTATTACAAAATTTTATCAAAAAAGCCTGTTGTTAAAAATCGTATCACCTTTATGTCGGGCAGGCGTGACGAAATAGGCGGAAATCCCGAATTTGTTTATAACCTTATAAAAGACAGAGATGACATTGATTTTAAATTTCTTATGTTCTCCGACCCGGCAGGTCACAGGAAAATTAAAAATATAATTAAATTTCTCAAGCTTTATGCAACGTCAAAGGTTGTTATTGTTGATGACTATTTCAGGCTTTTGAATTTAGTTACAAAGCGTGATGATATTAAGCTTTTTCAGCTTTGGCATGCCTGCGGAGCGTTTAAGACATTTGGCTTTACACGTCTTGGCAAAAAGGGCGGTCCTAAGCAAACAGACCCTAACCACAGAATGTATGACTATGCAATAGTAAGTTCACAGGAGATTGCGAAGCATTATGCCGAAGGCTTTGGATTAAGTGACGAAAACGTTGTTGCAACAGGTATTCCGAGAACCGATATATTTATGGACAAGGAATATGCAAGTAAAATCCGTTCTTCGTTTTATGAAAGATATCCTCAACTTAAAAATAAAAAAATAATGCTCTTTGCGCCTACCTTTAGGGGCAACGGTCAAATGAGTGCATTTTATCCGACAGACGCATTTGATATTGAAAAAGCATACGAGGGCTTGGGCGGAGAATATGCAATACTTATTAAGCTTCACCCGTTTTGCGAGGAAAGATTTGAAATTCCGGAAAAATACAGCGATATGATAATTGATATGAGCGACGAGGACGAATTAAACGACCTTTTATTTGTTACCGATTTGCTTGTAACCGATTATTCAAGCGTTATTTTTGAAGCTTCGCTTTTAAATATTCCTATGATGTTTTATGCTTTTGATTTATACGATTACATAGCAAGCAGAGATTTCTATTACGATTTTGAAGGATTTGTTCCGGGAAAAATTGTTTTCAGTGAAAACGAGCTTATAAATGCAATTAATAAAAAGGATTTTGAAAGCGAAAAGGTTGACGGATTTAAAAACAAATTCTTTGACGACCTTGACGGAAAATCAAGTGAGAGAGTTACAGACTTGATTTTAGAAAATTTAGAT
>UMKU01027334.1_pt1 | contig 19636 bp, 9 predicted proteins | sample 1966411 | NCBI WGS metagenome assembly UMKU01 (sample SAMEA4836187, study PRJEB28245) | human gut metagenome | biome: gut microbiome; material: fecal sample | place: Denmark | collected 2008
CACCGTAATTCTTAAGAATTGATACTGCCGGCTCAACCTTTGGCAGATCACTTGTTGATCCCATGATAATTGCTACTCTCATTTTTCATTTCCTCTTTTCTTGTTTATTTATATTGCAGCGCAGGCTTATTTTGCCTGCGCACTTTATATAATGTTAGATACTGTTGAGATACTGGTCTATCATCTCGCTGGAGGTCTGGTAATCTCCGGTTCCCACATACTCCTTAAGTGCAGTGAAGAACTCTGTGTCTATATCTCCGTAGGAGTACCTGTCAATATCACGTATAAGGTCCTCCACAGGTTCGCGGTCCCCCGCTCTCAAGAATGCCCTGAGCTCCTTGAGCTTGCTCTTGTTTATTCCATCCCGGACTTCCTTCTCAGCAGGCTCCTCCACATGATTTATCTTTGACATGTACTTGTCTATCTGCTTGAAGAAGTCGTTCATCATAGCTATAAAATCGCGGGTATTATCGCGGGCATACTGCTGGTTTCCGATATTTATCGCAGACTCCAGGTTGGCCGCCTTGCGCTCGATTCCGTAAGCCCCGATATTTGCACTGCTGCTCTTGATGTCATGGATTATATTTTTGTACTTTCTCACATCGTCGTCTATATATTTTCTGAGCTGCTGTACCTCTTCCCGGTACTCATCCCTGTAATTTCTGACAAATGTGTTAAAGGTTCTGAAGCTTCCACCCATGGCTTTGACGGAATCTTCCACGGACACAAATCTTCCAAGCAGGACTGCATCCTCCATATAGTTGATGTCATCATCGGACTGGGAAAGCTCTGTGTCTCTCTCCTTTATCTTGTCCTCCGATATATAAGTCCTCAGCATGGATTCTGCCTGATCGAGCTCTATCGGCTTAACTATGACATCGTTGAAGCCCGATGTGAGTATCTCCTCTCTGGATGTCTCGACCGTGTTGGCGGACAGCGCAATGATAGGCATCTTCTTGTACTCCTCACCGTCAAGATTTCTCATCTCCCTGACGGTATCCAGTCCATCCATGACAGGCATAACGGTGTCGATAAATACCATATCGTAATTCTCCACCATGACCTTATCAAGTGCATCAAATCCCGATGTGGCTGTGTCGCACGCCAGACCATATGTATCAAATATGGTCTTCTCCACCTGTAATGCAAGCTCTGAGTCGTCCACTATAAGTATGCGGGCATCCGGCAGCCACAGATGTGAATTGGCATTTCTTCTCGCCATCTCCTTGCGCTTTCTCTCATTGTAGTTGACATAACTATAATCAAACACTGACTGCTTGATGCTGAAGCGTATGGTCGTTCCTGCGCCATATATGCTCTCTGCGCTGATGCTTCCATCCAGCATACGCACAAGCTCCTTGGCTATGGCAAGGCCAAGACTGACTCTGAACATTCCTATATCTGATCTCTCATAGGAGTCATCCAGCTCAAACAATGTTCCAAGTCTCTCTTCCTTAACTCCAAGTCCTGTATCCGATATCTTGAAGTCCAGATATATCTCATCGTGATCCCTGTCAAATATTCGGGATATCTCAGTCTCCGGTTCCTCTATGAGCTCCGAGAATTCACTGACTGTGTAATCCTCGGCCTCCGCCTCATCTACATCCTCGTCAGCTCTTCTGGCTATACGCCAGTCAATGTCTATGCTTATATAGCCCTCTTTTGTAGTATTTGCGGACCATGCAAATATGTTCTCAAGAATCTCTCTCACCGCCGTCATATCTCCTATGAGTCCGTTCGGTATCTTGTCCTCAATGCTGACCTTGAGATCGATGAGATCACTGTTCACCATGGACTTGAATTCGTCGGAGAGCTCATCTATGAGATCCGAGGCAAAATACTGCTTGTACTCCGGCTCTATGATGTCGTCCTTGAGGTTTGAAAGCTTCGATATTCCATCGGACATATCGAGTATCTCTCTTCCCGCAGCATACATGGCACCGTACTGTGCATACTCATCACTCTGGGTATCCTGACAGTTTCTCATGGCAAGCTCTGAGATGGCGATTATGTTATTGAGTGGAGTCCTTATCTCATGATTAAGATAGTTTACATAATCATTCTTTGCCTGATTTGACTTCTCCGCCTCCTCACTCTTCTTGCTGAGCTCTTCCACCTGCTCGTTCTGTCTTCTGAGAAGCTTGAAGATACTTCTCGCAACAGCTATTCCCACTAAGATAAGAAGAACTATAAATATCACAAGGAGCATCTTTGCCAGATTCGTCTCGAAAAAACCAAGTTCCTTGTCTATGACAAATGTAAGCGGCTGTTCACACTCCACGCCGTCCGCATTTTTTGCAGTTAACATAAAACGGTAAGTACCTCCCTCAAGATTGGTGTACTCGACCTCCATCTTGTCAGTTCCCGTGAGCGTTCTCTTCTCGCTCTCAAAGCCCTCAAGGTAATACTCCACTGATATGTCAGCACGGTTTACATAACTAAGGACTGAGAACTTGATAGTTATTCTGTTGGTGTTCTTCGGCACATCTATCTGTCCGTCAAGATCTGAGAACTGATGCTCAGTTCCATCCACCTCTATGGAGGCAATACGAACCCTAGGAGCTACCTCGTTCACATACTCTGAATTGAGATTTATCCTGCACAGCCCTTCATCGCAGCACACATACACAACGCCTGTCTTTGACACATAGTTGGTTGATTTCTCTGTTATGTTGGATATTATTCCGTCGTTCTTCGTAAAGCTTATATATTCAGGTGAGGCATTGCTCAGTATATCCTTCTCATAATATCTGTATAAACCTCTGGAACCAAACATCCACAGGTATCCCTGATCGTCCATTATGAGATCGTATATACCGTTGGTGTTATCCACGGTGGTGACCTGTCTGACGGTTCCCTCCTGATAATACAGACCATTGTCCGTTCCTATCCACAAACCGCTGCTTCCGCGGACCATACTTGACACAACGCTCATCTTCTGGGTATCATCCAGCTTCATCTTGCCGACAGTATAATCCGTGTCAACTATAAACACGCCAGCGCCGTTGGAACCGGCATACAGCTCGCCGGTCTCGTCTGCGTACAGGCTGATTATGTCAGGGTTATCAAGTCCATCCAGTCTCGATATGCTCTTTACGACATCATCGCCCTCTATCACAGATATACCGTTCTCTGTTCCAACCGCCACCGTTCCCGGCTTTATCTCAGTTATACAGTTCACGGCATTGCTTATGAGTGATGACTCTCCACGGCTGTAGCTCTTGTACTGCCAGTTTCGGCTCACCTTTATTACACCATATATCTTATATGTAGCTATCCACAGATGATCGTCCGAATCCACATACAGATCTCGTATACTTATACCGCTTAGCTTTGATACGAGCTCATTTTCCGTACTCATCACAAGCTTGCCATTTGAATCTACGATATACAGACCTTCATCAGTTCCTATAAACGTGTTGCCATTGTAGCTCGTCACACAGTTCACGATGGAGCTGTCTATGCCGTACTTCATTGTGACATTCTGGAACTTGCTCCTCTCCAACTGAAGAATACCTTTTCTGTATGACGTAAACCAGTAATTGCCCTCAAAGTCTATGATCATATCGCTCATCGACTCGTTAAAGCTCAGTCCCCCGATGGCTGTCACATTACCCTTTGATGAGATATATCCAACACCGTCATCGGCAAGCGCCCAGATGTTGTCGCCATCCGAATATATCTTGTTGATTCCGTGAAGGCTGCCCGTGTTGATGATCTCATTCTTGCCGTCTGTTCCTATCTTTAGGATGCTGTATCCGGCGGATCCATAATATCTGTTGCCATTCTCGTCAACATACAGTGAGTTTATATCGTCGACCCTGTACTCTGACTTGTTGGTTATGGTGACATGTCTTTCAGGATCAACGGTTATCAAAATATCATTATTGGCTATTGCATACACATAGTCCCCATGTCCTGATATATTTCCCACGCTGAGTCCTGACACGACATCATCAGCCAGAGCTTCCGCACCGTCAGATGACAGACGAAATATTCCCGACGAGGCCGCTATCCACAGATTCTTGTTATCGTCCTCGTACATGGCGTTGATGGTTGACACACCCAGATTGTACATCTCGGAAACTCTCTGAAAGGTTCCGTTATCATACATGTAGAGTCCATAGTTGTCCGTTCCAACATACAGCTTCTCATCACTTGTGAGATAAATGCAGTTGATCGAATATTTCGTGGCATCCTCGTCACCGTCCAGTGAGAACAGTGTAAATTCACTTCCGTCATACCTGTAAAGTCCGTTGTCCGTACCTATCCATATGTATCCACTCACAGACTGGCACACACAATTTGCCTCCCCACTGTCAAACCCATCGGTATCGGAGAATGTCCTCTGGTTATAATTTGATGTAAAATCCTCATCTGCAAACACACTAAGCCGTGGCCACATCACTGTCGCCACGGCAAGTATTATCACGTATATGATAAGTTTCTTTTGATGATCTCTCATTTTTTCCTCCGAAGATATGTCCGCTCCTACGCCTCTTTGAGGAATGCAACATATCCTTTCTTGGTCTCATATATATCTGCCTTGGATGTCACTTCCCATGGTGCATGCATGTTGAGTACAGCCACGCCACAGTCTATTACCTCCATACCATACAGTGAAAGTATATATGCGATGGTTCCGCCGCCACCGACATCTACCTTGCCGAGCTCGGCTGTCTGGTATGTGATCTCCGCATCATCCATGATCTTTCTTATAGCCGCCATGTATTCTGCATTTGCGTCATTTGATCCTGACTTTCCTCTTGATCCTGTGAACTTGTTAAATACCATTCCCTCACCGAAGATAGCCGCATTCTTCTTGTCAAATGCTGACTCAAATGTAGGATCAAAGCCCGCAGATACATCCGATGACAGCATCCTTGACGATGCAAGACATCTTCTGAGTGAGATCTCTGAGAAGCCACCCATGGCGTTCATGATCTCAGCTACAGTATTCTCAAAGAAGTGTGACTGCATTCCTGTTGCTCCAACACTTCCTATCTCCTCCTTGTCAGTGAGCAGACAGCAGGTCGTCTTCTCCGGATCGTCAGCCTCAAGCATGGCGACAAGGGATGTGTATGCACACACTCTGTCGTCCTGGCCATATGCCATGATCATACTCTCGTCTATACCGCAGTTCCTTGCCTTTCCTGCAGGGACGATCTCGAGCTCTGCTGATAGGAAATCCTCCTCCTTCATATCGTACTTCTTCTCAAGGAGCGCAAGTACAGCTTCCTTTACAGCCTCCTTCTCCTTGCCCTCAAGCGGTCTGCTTGCAAACAGTATGTCAAGCTGCTCTCCCTCTATCACTGAATCCGCTCTCTTCTTGAGCTGCTCCTGAGAGAGATGTATGAGAAGATCTGTAACACAGAATACCGGATCATTCTTGTCCTCTCCTATGTTCACTGTCATAACGTCACCATTTGTCTTTGCAACAACACCGTGTATGGCAAGTGGGAGTGTTACCCACTGATACTTCTTGATTCCGCCGTAATAGTGAGTGTCGAGATATGCAAATCCGCCCTTCTCATAAAGCGGATTCTGCTTCACATCCATTCGAGGGGAATCAATGTGTGCACCGAGTATGTTCATGCCCTTCTCAAGCTTCTTCTTTCCTATATTGAACATGGCGACCGTCTTGTTCATCCACACGGCATACACTTTATCTCCAGCTGCAAGGCTCTCCTTGTTCTTAATGATCTTCTTCAGATCTCTGTAGCCGTGATCCTCTGCCTGTCTGACGATCTCTTTAACGCATTCTCTCTCTGTCTTGCCATTGTCAAGGAATTCCCTGTAGTCCTTACACAGGCTCTCCAGCTCCTTTATCTCATCCTTCTTGTATTTGTTCCACGCATTTTTCTGTGCCATTTTCATTGCCTCCTGTTAATAACTGTACACATCAGTGTCTATATTCCACGCACTCCTGCGCATAGTAATACTGCGCAGGATAACGAGTATAGCTCCCATTATTATAAAGAAAATAATATATACTGCATATGACGGGATCATTGTAAACTTGAAAACAAGATATCCTGCCACACACAAAACAATTGCTATAACAATTGCAATAGCCATATTAAAGAATGCATTCAGATTGCCTCTGAGCGCACCGTATTCATCCTCCCAGTCAAGCTTCGGATGTGTTGAATCGAGAAGCACACCTGTGTATGTGCAAATGCCCGAGCCGAGGATTCCCAGCACAACATAATACACACTGTCTATAACACTACACTCCATATATATGCAGAGGATAACCGTGGTAACCGCGATCGTCACTCCGCTGAACAGCATGCTAACCCAGACCTTTGCGCGGATCTGGAGATCATATGTCATCGGGATGTGCTTTATAAATGATATATGGCTTCCCTCTCTGGTGAACGCCGTGGATGCGATACTGTTCATCGCTGTTGCAAAGAATGCCAGGGCGATGACCGCAACCAGCATGACCATGTCAGCCAGGAAAAGCCCTCTTCCAAATGTGTCTCTGAATGCCCTGATCGAATCCGCAGTTGCAGGTATATTGAACAATGCCACAACGAGTATCGGCCATATCAGGTTGACCACAACGCAATACTTCCTGTATGCCGGAGTCCTCACCAGTGTCTTTATCTCCTTTGCCATATATGATCTGAACGGTGTCTTTATGGCAAAGTCCTGCAGCCCGACAACTTCCTTCTGGCGGCGTCCTGACCTTCCGGTGGATGACACAAGGTATACGCCCCTGAGGTACAGCAGATTTCCAAGGAAAAACAGAAGTGCCACACAGGAAGCGTTCACAAGCACAAAGAGCAACATATACACGATGTTGTTACTGCCCAATGCCTTCAGGAACAGCGGAACCGTGAAAAATATATTGTTCATTACCTTTATGAATATATTGTCACCATTTTTAAGGCTGTCTATGTAATTATTTATATTCACAGAGTCCATCTGTGCAAATGACCATATGAAAAGGCCTGCAAACACTACAACCGCAAGTCCCACCATGAAGTCCACATTTCTGAGCAGTTTGAGTCTGCTGAAAAACGCCATGACTATCAGTGCAAATATACCACAGTACACCAGCGGCAGAACCGGAAGTAAAAATACTCCAAGTAATGAGGTTATCACGGATACCGGCTTTATCTCTGCGGCTACAAAGTAACCGATAAATCCACAGAAGAGAACCATAAACTCCATGACGCTCTCGGCAAAATATGCGTGTGTAAACTTGGCGGCCACAAGCTCTGCCGGTTTCACAGGCAGCGGCAGTAAATGATCAAGATCAGATGAAAAATAAAGCAGATTGAATATGACCATTATACTGAATATAACGCCGAACACCGACATGAGCTGGATAACGAGGTTGAGTCCCTCTGTACAGCCTCCCGCCTCCATGAGTGCGGCAGTCATTATGTAAACTATAAATCCCACAACGATACAGCACGGGATCATGATACAGCACATGGCGATGATTCCCATGACCTTATATGCCTTTGCCTTGTCCCCGTGCTCCGGCATCTCCATATCATTATTCCTGCTTATCATACTGAGCAATATCCTAAAATTCTTCATGCGTCATCTCCACAAATATCTCTTCAAGAGATTTGTTCCTGTGCTGTGTCTCAAGCTCATCCAGAGTTCCCTGGTATATATCCTTTCCCTTTCTTATCATGATTATCTTGTCGCAGAGCTTCTCTGCAACCTCGAGAACATGTGTTGAAAAGAATACACAGTTTCCTGCGTCGGCATGTTCACGCATCATCTTCTTGAGCTCATATGCCGCATTCGGATCAAGTCCCGTCATAGGCTCGTCGAGTATCCATACAGGTGGATTGTGCACAAGCGCAGCTATGACCATCATCTTCTGGCGCATACCGTGGGAATAGCTGACCATCTGTCTGTTCAGGCTGTCCTCCATACCAAAGCGTTCAGCCATCTGCTCTATCCTCTGCTTTCTCTCGGTGGTCGATACTCCATATATATCAGCGATGAAATTGACATACTCAAGTCCCGTAAGTCTGAGAAATATATCAGGATTGTCGGCTATATAACCCATGGACTGCTTGGCCTCCATCGGCTTTTCTCTCATATCGAAACCATTTATCTTTACTCTGCCCTCCGTCGGCATAAGTATACCTGTCAGCATCTTGATGGTAGTTGTCTTACCCGCACCATTCTGTCCAACAAATCCTACTATCTCACCCTTGTGTATATGGAAACTGAGATCATCAACTGATACAATGTCTCCGCCATACACCTTCTTAAGATTCTCCGCTATTATCATGCGCATGTCCTTTCATCACTATATCGTTTTTGCATACCCGGTCTTATTATATCAATTCAGCGTACGGTTTACAAGTTTACCGTTGTATCAAGACAGAATGAATATATGACCTTCTCCTTAACCTTCATGCCGGTGAGCTGTTCAAGCACATCGGCGTATTTGTCGAGCTGGACATGGTATCTCTTAACCAGCTCCGACGCATCCTTCACGCTGTCTGTCTTGTAATCCAGAAGAACTATGCCACCATCCTCCTCGAAGTAGGCATCTATGATTCCCTGTACAACTATCGTCTCGTCTCCGCAGTCCTTAAGTGAGCCCATTATTTCTCCGGGCTTCATCATCATGTAGAACTGTCTCTCACGGTACAGTCTGTCCGACTTGCCCGCAGCCGCCATGCGCTGTCCTATCTCACTGTGTATCATCTTATATATCTTCTTTGGTCTTATCCGCTCTCTATACAGCTCATCAAATAACCCAAGCTCAAACACTCTGTCGACATCCTTCTCTGCATCCGCAACAGTTTTCCCTGAGAAGTCTGCAAGCTCCATGATCTTGTGATAAATGTTTCCTATCTCATTTCCATGGACTATCCTCTCCTCACTCATGAATGCTGGGATTGGGACCTCACTTCTGGCACTGTACTCCCTGCTGGTTAGGATATCCGGTGTAATGGCATCCTCACCGTGCGCCTGAAGTCTTTTTATCTCGGTTATGGACATCTTGCTCTTAAGCCCCGAATGTCTGTAGCCATACCTGAATTCCAGTCCGTTCTTCACATGGTCATAAAGTTCTTTGTCGAGCTTCGCTTCAGAGGCTTCCACTGTCATATTTTCTGCTTCATCCTGATCAGTCTCAGGAGACATAAAGCTGTCGGCCTCCACCTCGATGCTCTTCACATGATCGCACTCTCCCACATATCTGAGCGCGGTATATATCCAGGCGGCATAGCCATTTGCTTTCATGATAGATGCATAATTCATCCTGTCTCCGATTATATACATATCACAGGCTGCCTTGAATTTATCTGCATCCTTCACGCACCCGGTCATGTACAACTTTTCCTTTGCCCTGGTTAACGCCACATACAGGACTCTCATCTCCTCGGCATAGGTCTCCGCAACGATATTCTTACTCATTATCCGCTTGAAAAATGTCATTCTTCTGGCTCTTGTTCTGAGGTCGACCTGGTCGCACGCCAGATAATGATCCTGGTGGACAAGCACATTTGATCTGGTGTCCATCAGATTAAACTCCTTGCCGAGCCCAGACACAAATACAACAGGGAACTCCAGTCCCTTGCTCTTGTGCATGGTCATGACTCGGACGACGTCCTCATTCTCACTGACCACATCAGCCTCTGCAAAATCCAGATCATTTGTCTTGAGCTCATCAACATATCGGATGAAGTTGAACACGCCCTTGCTGTTCTCCTCGAAATCATCCGCCTTCTTGATGAGCATGTCGATATTCGCCTGGCGTCTTCTTCCCATCGGTCTGGCACCGACAAACCAGTAAAATCCGGTGGTGTCCAGCACGTATCTTATTATGTCGCTTATGGACATATAATTTTTATTCTTCTTGAGATAGTCAAGCATGCGGAGGAATTCCCACAGTCTGTCCACAGCGTGTTTTTTCTCGCCCACATGGGTGTCCATATAATCTATGACCTTGTCATAAAGTCTGGCGTTCCAGTCCGTGCCGTTCTTCTCGTATTTGCTGCGGTATTCACCCACTATAACCGCAAGCTCCTCCTCATCAAGGCCCACCAGTGGCGACCTTAAGACAGCAGCCAGGTCGTAATCCACGTAGCTGTTATCAACTATGGAGAGCATGCTGACCAGTGTCCGTATCTCAGCAGCATCAAAGTAGCCACTCTCACTCTCAATATACAGAGGTATGCCCTTCTCCTGAAATACCCTGTCAAATATGGTGGATGCTGTGGACACACTTCTAAGCAGTATAACGATATCCTTATATCTGACAGGTCTCCTGTCAGCACCACTTCCAACATACAGAGGTTCACTTCCGTCAACAATATCACGTATCTTACCGGCGATATAATTCGCCTCAACCTCAGGATTGCCATACTCCTCAGATACATCCGCTTCTCTCATATTGTTGTCTATGAGTATGAACTCTGATACAGGGCCATGATCCACGTCATCCGGCTCCGTCATCCCTTCTCCGTCACTTATGGCAAATCTGGAATTGAGCTTTGCGCCCTCATCGTACTCTATGTCTCCTATCTCTCGCCTCATGAGCTGGGCAAATATTGAGTTCACCGTCTTTAACACATTTATCTCACTTCGGAAGTTTCTGGTCAGCAGTATGCTGTTGCCATCTATGTCCGGGTCCGCTATGTCAGCATCACCCAGCCTGCGGTAGCTGTCATACTTCTCTATGAACAGATCCGGTCTCGCCATTCTGAATCTGTATATGCTCTGCTTAACATCGCCGACCATGAATGTGTTGTGGATATCCTCACCGTGTCCCGACACACTTGCCAGAATATATTCCTGCAGAAAGTTACTGTCCTGATACTCATCTATAAGTATCTCCCTGTACCGCCTTGAGACTTCCTTTCCAATCTCTGAAGGGACAGCCCTGTCATCCTCTATTCCATCGCAAAGTATCCTGAACGCGAACTCCTCTATGTCGTGGAACTCGAACATATTCTTGTCCATCTTGACTTTCATCAGCTCATCCATATAAAGCTCAGTGAGCTTCAAAAGTGATGATATCACTGGCTCAGTCATGGCTGCCTGCCTCAGAATGTCATCCACATCCAGGACGACCGAAACTATGTCGTCTATGATCGACTTATACACATCCCGCCTTGATTTGACAAATTCCTTCTTCTCCGGGTCAGCTCCACCGCCCGGGTTCACAAATCTGTCAAATGCATAGCATATACTCCGGCCCTGGGCATCCTTCTCCATCTTGAGTCCCTCCGGTCTCAATGACGATCTGTATATATCTCTGAGTTCAAACAGGTCAACATGCAGGTCGTCTTCCCCGCCACAGCTTCTGAGCATGTGTGTTATCAGCTCAACATCCTTATCCACACGGAGTCCGTACGCCTCAAGGCCATACGCCTCCGTTGCATATTTCTGACACTCCCTGACCATATCATCCGCAGTTCTGAGCATCATGTACACCCTGTCCGCAAATGTTCTGACCATCGGAAGCCCCATGACTTCTCTTCTCTTCTCCTCCTCAGTGGATGATGTATCCACGGCAAATTTCATGGCATCCGCCGCCTGCGCAAGCCATTTCTTCGGCTCCGGATAGCTGGATATAACCTTTATTATCCTCTCAACTATATCCGGCACGGCACTGTCGCTCTCATTCCTCGCAAATGTCCTTATAAGCCTGTCGAAACCGGGCACGACCGATTCATCCTCATAGCACATCTCCATGACCTGATCCATCACGTCGTGCTTTATGATCTTCATCTCCGTGTCGTCCGCTATGCCAAATGCACAGTCGAGCTCCACCCTCGCAAAGTATTCCTTCACTATCCTAAGGCAAAAACTGTCTATGGTGCAGATGTCAGCATGGTTGATCAATGTCATTTGCTTTATAAGATGCTCGTCATATTCGCCCTTCGCCATCATCTCATCTATCTTTTTCTGCAGTGCCTGTCCTATCTTCTCCTTCATCTGGGCCGCTGCCGCATTTGTAAATGTAACCACAAGAAGCTCATCCACAGATACCGGCTCGCTTCCATCTATTCTGTCACCACGCGAATTTCTTCCGGCCACCATCTCTATGATACGCTCCACGAGCACCGCCGTCTTACCTGACCCCGCCGCTGCAGATACAAGAAGATTGCCATGCCTTGTGTCGATGACATGCGCCTGCTGGTCTGTCCACTTAATTCCATTGTCAGTCTTCATATCTTTTCCCATGCCATCACTCCTCACTTATCTCTATATCAAACTCTGCAGCTCTCTTCGCTATCTGTTCAGCCAGTTCTCGCAGCTCCTCAAGATGCGCCCTCTCCTCCGCCAGCTTCTTTCTGGTGCTCTCGAGAGTCTCCATCATCTTCTGTGTTGCCTTATCGCCGCGGTCATCGACCTTCTTCTGTGCATCATCGTACTTTTTCTTGGCGCTGTCGCATGACTTAACAGCCTTCTCCATATCCCCCCTGACCTTCTTGTAGTCAGTCCTGATATTCTTTATATCCTCAGCTTTGCGGTTGTAATTTTCCGCCTCGCCCCTATAGATCCTGGAGTATGAATTGCCTGAATACTTGCTGTCAAATGCACATATGCCCTTAAAATCACAGTATTTGCACGCATTTACCTTGCCCTCATTGACCGGATTTATCTCGATGCTTCCCTCGGCTATACTGCCGGCAAGCCTCTCTATGTTTCTGCGGTTCGCCTCCATGAGATCTGTTATAAGAGTCTCCTCAAGGCTCTGTCCGTTCTTGAGTGTCGCTGAGCTGTTGTCCATGACCTTCAGCGCCCTGTTATCTCCATTGTACAGACCTGAATATCTGGACTCCTCAAGTATCTTCTTCTCGAAGGTGTCCACAAGCACTCCCCCGAACACCTCGTCATCGGCCGCAAATCCCATGCCATCATCGGTGTATCTGATCTTATCTCCCATTGCCGTCACGTCACATGCCGGATTGTCAAAGGTATAATACAGAAGTCCGCCCACATGTATACCACCAGGTCTTCCAAGCTGTGCCATCCTGCGCTTTTCAAGCTCGCAGGCTATGGCGCCGTATGTCACGAGCTGCATCTGGAGTCCTCCGAGCACCTTGTCTATATCCAGCTTCTTATCAGATGACTTGTAATCTATGATCTTGAAATAAGCATCCCTGTCATCCGTAAATTCATCTATTCTGTCTATAACTCCCTTAAGGCTCATCGTGAGTCCATTTGGAAGATTGAATATATATCTGTCTATGTTGTCTGCATTTTCCGATGTGTTGAACCGCCGCTCAAAATTCTCCGGATCCATCTCCCCACATCTGATAAATGTGCGGAGCGTCCTGGCTGTCCTCGACGCAACATCCGCCAGAAGCTTTTTCATGTATGCCGCTCTTGAAGAATCCTCAAAGTACAGCCCGGCTTCATCCTCCGCAGATTCATTTGCAAATTCCACCGCCTTCTGTTCCAGCTCCGCCTCGTCCAGATGTACCCAGTCGTTGTCCCTGAACATCCTGACAAATGAGAATATCTTCTCCATGGTGCTGTGAAGTATATTACCAACATTTGCAGCGCCTATCCTGTATGTCTCCCTCTCTCTGAGCGAAAGTCCGTATGTCAGGAAATACTTGAACTGGCACTCAGCATACCGCTCAAGCTTGGACACACTCTCCACCAGATTCTCTCCATATATAAGGCGTACAGTATCTGGAGACAGATTTTTTGACGAGTTAACATAATTCTGCCCGAAATTGATCGATCTGAGCTGTCTGTCATATCCCATCTTCGAAAGCAGTTTTCTGACAGCGTCCAGCGTCTCCCCGGCTTCAACGTCATCAGAATGTCTGATGATGTATCTGAGCGCTCCCGCCGCAGTCTCCGGCATCTGACCGTCCACATCATACTCCTCCGTCCGTATATCCGGGAATATATTCTTTATCCTGTCTATCAGGTATGACGGCTTCATGGACTTGAGATCCTCTCCGATCTTTCGGCACAGCACATAGATCATATCCGACGCCTTGGTGAGCGTGGTGTATATATAGAACTGTTCTATATACGCATTTGTCTTATCTGATGGAGCCAGCTCTATACCGTAGTCCTCAAGACTCTGGCGGTCTGCACCGGAGAGTATCCTGCCCTTCTTGGCCGGTTTCGGAATTATGCCTTCGTTCACTCCCGCCATGAACAGCACCTTTATATGGTTGAGCCTTGATCTCGTCATATCGCCGACCACCACGCGGTCTATAGTCGGAGGCACTATACCGATCTCCATATCCGCTATGCCTGCATCCAGGATTCCCGCATATTCTTTTACGGTAAGCTTCTCATCGCCGATTATAGCCTCCATCTTCTCAAACAGGGCAACAACCTTGTCAAATATCCTTCCGTATGCATCTCCCTCATCCCATCTCTCCTGCTCATACAGCACTTTCTTATGAGCCTCAAGCTTACCGCACACATCAAGCTGCGCAAGGAAGCTGTAAAGAGATTCCGTATATGTTCTCACTGTGTTCTTGGAGCCAGGGCTTGCCGGCTTCCACACATCGATACATTTGTCCGGGAAAAGCTCCATGATCTGGGCTCTTATAGACTCCATGTCTGCCGCATAGTCAGGATTCCTGTCATCGGTTATCTCCTTCGTCCAGCTCCTGTAACCCCTGAGATTCCTGAGAAGCACATAGTTCTCCATCCTCTCAATGTCGTCCTGATCCACACCGGTCATTCCTGACTTTAACAGTCTGAACACGCTGTCAAATGAGAAGTTGTCCGTCATCACACCGAGGAAAGCCCTTATGGTGTCTGAGCACGGATCTCCCTTAAGAGATATATTTGCATCTATGAACACAGGGATATCGTATTCCTCCATCGCCTGACGGTAATACCTTGCCACATCCTGCAGATCACCCGCAACCACGGCTATATCCTTATAACGGTATCCCTTGTCCCTGACAAGCTCTCGTATTCTTCCCGCTATATACTCAGCCTCGTCTGCCGCCCTGTCCACAGCGACCACATGTATGTCTCCGTCATCGCCCATGACTCTGCCATGGGGGTATCTGAACAGATTGGCCTCAAGTCCGGCAAGCTCCATGCTTTTCTCGAATCTGTACGGTCTGCGATCCTGACACATAACGACATTATCCAGTATGTCCACATGCTCATCGCCCGCCATTCTCACAAGCGCCTGCACGGTCTCCTTGGTGAGTCTGAACAGCTCGTACTCCTTCGGCTTTGTGAAGCCTATCTGGGACGCATCTATCGTAAATACAAATGTCATGCTCTCAACGCGTGTCATGAGCTTCCTGATAAGATCCATCTGTACCGGTGTAAATCCTGTGAATCCGTCAAGATACAGATGGCTGTGCGCCAGCATATCCGACCTGTCCACGCACTCAGCCAGCAATTCAATGAGCTGCTCCGCAACTATATAGCTGTCATCCCTGTTATACTCCTCAAATCTCTCGTATATAAGCCTGATGTCATGCATTTTTCTGTATACCAGACTGTCCTTATCCAGCTTGTCCATGACTGCGTCGATCGAATCCCTGTCAACCGCATACTGGAACAGCTCAGACATCATGGATTTCATCTCATCTATAAAACCCATCTTGTTGATATAGCTTCCATAAACAAGGAGCTCGTCCTGTGACTCTATAAGTATCTTCTTGATGAGCATGCTCTTTCCAAAGTCCTCCAGAACCCTTCCCGGATTCACTGACAGCTCATCGAATACCCGGTACGCAAGCCTGTTGAAGCCTATGGCATCTATGTTCATTGTTCCATGCCTCGGATGCATGGTCACTATATCTCTCTGCGCCTCCATGGAGAACTGCTCTGGAACCACGTACAAATAATTCAGGTCTCCGTGAGCCATCGACTCCTCTATCAGCTTCTTTATCACATATTCTGTTTTTCCTGAACCGGCGGGTCCCAGTACAAACTGTATTGCCATCTGTATTCTCCTTACACCTCAATATACTGTTATCTATGCTGTTTTTTCATCTGCTAATAATTTTCTCATAAAATCGCTCTCTTGTGAATAAAATATATAAAAAACAGGGAGAGCAAATAATGTCATCAACTAAACTTATCGTATTAAAATCAAAAGAACTCATATACACCGCCATACTGCTGGCACTTGTGATCGTATTTGTCATTATACTTATCACCATGTTCCGCGGCAAAGATTCAGATGACACCAGTGGTTCAGCCAGGAGCATCGCAACCTCAGCCCAGACTGATCCGTCTCCTAAGCTCGACGAGATACATTACACACCGGGGACATACTCATCTTCCCTTGTTCTGGGAGAAAACACTCTGTCCGTCATGGTCACTGTGGATGAGGACTACATCACAGATGTGTCATTCAAACAGGTGGATGAGACTGTGACCACCATGTACCCACTTCTTGAAACGGCACTCGAGGATATCAATACTCAGCTTCACTACATATCTTCCGTGGACGATATAACACCTTCCGGAGACAGCACATACACTACCAGACTTATCATAGATTCCATACGAAATGCCCTGAAGGATGCCGTGATCAACTAGCTGTCACGGTGCTTTCTGCCAAAACAAAAGGACATATGACCGTATATATCTTGTATTATATACGGTCATATGTCCTTTATTTATCCCACCGTTTATACGGTCGTTACTGCTTTGCAACTATGTTATCCTTATCCTTGAAAATACTGCCTCCCGGCACATATCCCCTGACTCTTGATACAGGATAGATGTTGCTGAATCTTCCTATTATGGTTCCAGGATTGAGGACGCTGTTGCAGCCAACCTCAACATTATCTCCGAGCATTGCACCAAACTTCTTAAGTCCTGTTGCAATGTCAAAGCTCTGTCCATCCACATTTCCCTTAACGTGAACCAGAGTCTTGTCAGACTTCACATTGGACGTGATGCTTCCGGCACCCATATGTGACTTGAAGCCGAGGACTGAATCTCCCACATAGTTGTAATGAGGAACCTGAACGTTGTTGAATATGATGACATTCTTGAGCTCTGTTGAATTACCTATCACACAATTCTCTCCGACCAGTACGCTTCCTCTGATGAACGCACCCGGGCGAACCTCTGTGCCTGCACCTATGATTGTCGGTCCAAGGATGGTTGCTGTTCCATACACCTTACAGCTCTTGTGGATCCACACATGCTCATCCACCTCATTGTACTCATCCTTGTCCAGGCTCTTTCCAAGTTCAAGCACGAAATCCTTAATAAGTGGAAGCGCCTCCCATGGATAGGTAAGCTTCTCAAGAAGAGGCTTTGCCATGGTCTGATCCAGGCTGTAGAGCTCCTTTATTGTTACAACTGACTGTATATCTTCCATAATAATAGTCTCCTTTTCTATCACATATAACTGATACATACTATGTTATACACCTTTGAATCAGTATGTGCAATCACTGTGTATCCGCATTCTTCTCCGCCTTTGCGCCTGTTCTGGCTGTGGCTCTTGTCTCATTCTTCTGGGCACCTCCGCCCTTGGCGTAGAACACCTTCGTTTTGTCGAATACCCCTGTTATTCCATTCTGGTTCTGTATCTGCTTCACAAGGTTTGTGTATTTGGTGACAAATGTAGTCATCTTATCCGTATATTCCTGCTTGGATATCTGACCTTCAGCGACACCCTCAAGCCCCTTTTCCCAGCTCGCCGTCAGATCCGCTCTCAGCAGACCGTTGATGGAATAATATACTATATCGTATATTATCTCCCCAAGGAATGTCGGGGTCACTATCTGTGTCTTCTTGTTCAGCGATATATATTTGTTCTTCTCCAGCTTGGTGATGATCCCGTCTCTTGTGGCACTTGTTCCGATTCCGGCACCCTTGATCTGCTCTCTGAGTGCCTCATCCTCTATGAACTGTCCTGCATTCTCCATGGTCAGGATCAGTGATCCTGAGTTGTATCTCTTAGGTGGGGATGTCTCGCCCTCCTTTATGTCGATTCCCTGGACGCTCAGCTTGTCACCTTTCTTTATTTTCGCAAGCCTTGCTATGAATTCAGGGCTGTACTTCACATCGTCCTTCTTCTTGGAAAAGCTGTTGGCCGCCACCTTAAGATAGCCATCGTTTATCAAATATTTGAAGTTGGCAAACAACTTCTCTCCGTTCTTGGAGAGTGTCATTGCAACCTTCTGGTATTCCGCAGCAGGGTAAAATATGCTGAGGAATCTCCTGCATATGATCTCATATACCTTGAGAGCTGTAGGTGCCAGACTTCTAAGTGCTCCAAAGCCCTGTCCGGTAGGTATGATGGCGTAGTGGTCGGTGATCTGCTTATCGTTCACATATTTCGTCTTTGCGATTCCCTTATATGTGCCGCTCTCCATGGCCCCCTGTGCAAATTCTGCCACAGGCTGGAAATTCTTAAGTCCCGATATGTTCCGTCCTATCTCCTTTGCCACGGCCGTTGACAGCACTCTGGCATCTGTTCTCGGATAGGTTACCAGCTTCTTCTCGTAGAGCTCCTGGACTATCTTGAGGGTATCGGACGGACTGATCTTGAAAAGTGATGAACAGTCATTCTGAAGCTCCGCCAGATTATACAGCATCGGAGGCTGTTTCTTCTCTTTCTTGCGCTCCACAGCCTGGGCCACAGCCTCGGGCTCCCCTGCCTTCAGCTCCGCCAGAAGCTGCTCCGCTGCGGGTCTCTCTTTAAATCCATTCTCCTTATACAGAAGAGGCGACTCGAAATACTTTGTGCCCTTCACTGCCTTCCATTCTGCATCAAATGTCTGTCCTTCCTCGCCCACATTTGCAACGAGTCTGTAGAACGGAGTCTTTACAAACTCCCTGATCTCACGCTCTCTCTTCACTATTATACCGAGGACACAGGTCATGACACGGCCCACAGCTATGACACATCTGTCCATGCCGAGATACCTCTGGACTACATTTGAAAACTTCAGCGACAGCGCCCTTGAAAAGTTGATACCCATAAGGTAGTCCTCCTGGGCCCTAAGGTACGCTGCGTCGCTGAGACTGTCGTACTCTGAGAGCGGCTTCGCCTCACGGATTCCCCTGAGGATCTCCTCCTCGGTCTGTGAATCGATCCACACACGGCGTTTCTCCTTGCCGGTTACGTGAGCCATGGAATCCACCAGTCTATATATATATTCTCCCTCCCGTCCTGAATCCGTTGCCACATAGATACAGCCTATGTCATCGCGGGTAAGCAATCCCGCAACGATATTGAACTGTTTCTTTGTGTCAGGAAGAACTTCATATTTGTATTCAGTTGGAATAAATGGAATAGTTGAAAGGCTCCACTTCTTAAGATTCGGATCGTAGACCTCCGGGTAGCTCATGGTGACCAGATGTCCGACACACCATGTGACAACCGCTGTATCCGACTCCAGGTAACCATTTCCCGCATTGCCCTTCACTCCCAGCACGTCGGCAAACTGCCTCGCCACGCTTGGCTTCTCTGCTATATATAAATTCTTCAAATTATGCTCCTATTCTTTCAGCATCCGCCACACACATGATCCTGTTTATGCCGTGGCCGGTGCAAAAATACATCACAACACATCTGTATATAATAGCAGAATTTGTGGAGGGGGGCAAGTGGAGACGGAGGTGCCTGCTCCTCCGCTTCGCACTTGCCCCCCTCCACACGCATTGCGCGTTATTCCAGAATTGCTTCGCACTTCTCTCGCGCTTTGCGCGTTATTCCAGT
>UMKU01069962.1_pt1 | contig 19261 bp, 19 predicted proteins | sample 1966411 | NCBI WGS metagenome assembly UMKU01 (sample SAMEA4836187, study PRJEB28245) | human gut metagenome | biome: gut microbiome; material: fecal sample | place: Denmark | collected 2008
TTTTCTTGCACATAATTCTCTTATTATTAATCCTATCTCTTATTTTAAACTTCCATATATTTCCTGTCTTCTAAATTTTGGTGCAAATACTATATGATACTTGCATTTCCATGTTGTATGTGATAAACTTTCTGTGTATGATTTTTTCAAACGATCATCTCCTTCTATATAATTTATTTGGCTGTCGAACCTTTTAAATTATATCACAAGGAGATATTTTTTTCTATTACTCTGCTCAACGCTAAAAGCTTTTCTGAACCACATGCATAGCATGTGGTTTTCTCTAATAACAATAAAAAAAGGCGAGTTAATTCTCGTCTTCTTTTTTACTATATTCTTCATCCAATAATTCAAATATTTTTTTTGAAAAAGAATATGGTGGTTCGGATTTAGATTTACTTTTTGGATGTTTTCCTAATGTACCCGCATATATAGGATTTTTCTTTGCTCGTTGCATAATATTGTTAAACTTTCTACCTGCTACTAATTGAGGATTAGTTTGTTTGAATTTTTCTCTGACTATATTATAGGTATATGGATATATTTCATAAAATTCATCTGTAGACATATGAACCGTTTGAGCTCCTTTATCATTAGATATCATTACCTTTCTTTTTCTCGTAACGTCTAATTTTCTTCCATTCTCATTATCTATTGCAACTAAAAAATCACTATTTCTTACATTTTTAACACTTTCTACCTTAACATTAAATCCTAAAACAATTGAATCCTCTATACCATCGTTTTTTAGCTTTTCTATACATTCTACTGTACTTGTAATAAATTCTTTGCACTCCTTTGAATTTGTTAGTTCAGCATATTCATTTGTAAAAAATTTTACTGGATCAAATGGTAATTTAAATCCAATTGGCATTATATACATTCTCTCATCATCGATAATATCTCTATCAAAATATTCCTTTACAAATCTAACAAAATCATAGGAACTCTTTGAAATTAAAGAAAATATTATTGGCTCTATCTTTTCATTATAAAAATGTATAGACCTATCTCTATACTCTTCTATTTTTAATATATTTTCTGAAGTTGCTCTAAAAAAGTTGTTTTTGTCAATACTATTTAAATATTCTAAGCAATATGAATTTATTACTTTCAAAGGTAGCGTTTCTTGCTCTTGATTAGGATTATTCTTATCTTTTGGTTTAAATATGTTTTTATTTTTTATATATTTCCTAACAAATGCTTTTAAAATTAATTCCCATGCATTTATTATTAATATACTAGTTGTTTCATATCTATATTCTATTTTAGGTTTATTATGAATTTCTACAGCTGCAAAATATGCTTGAATAGCATTATTTATTAAATTTCTTTGAATCATTTTTCTGGCCATTATATTTACACCTCTCATGTACTTATTATAAAACTTGCCGAGACATAGTATAAAATTTACGCTTTATATATATTATTATTACAAAAATGGTGGATGGTGAATATCTAATTTTGAATTTGATCCTCCAAATCTTTCCTCCAATTCTTTTATAAATTTTATATATTTCTTAGTTTTAAACTTTTTTAACCCTTCAATAAAATCATCTATTTTATTATATAGCTTATTTGTTGGAAGATAATACAATGAAATTATATTTTTTTCTTCTGGTTCTTCATTAAAATACATACAATTATACATATAAAAAGTAGTATCCATTGCATGTGCATAACCTAATACATATGCAGCATCAATTATATTATTATTTTTTATATAATCATGAAACATATTATAATATGTTTCAATAGAACTTAACAAATAATTAGGATTCAAATATTCTCCTGTATTCTTTCTAGCAATAATTCTCTGAAGAGAATGTATTACTCCATCTTGAAAAGGCAGAGAATACATAATTAGTGATTCTTTATTTTCTTTATATTTTTTGCAAGTTTTACTATGTGTCTCTAGAGCCAAATTTAAAGCAGCTTCTGCTACTGAATATAAAATTCTAGAATCTAATAAAAACTTATTTTCAATCAATTTTTGTCTAATTTTTTCAATGAATTCTGATCCTATTGTATTTATTACACTAACATTTTTTTCTTTCATTTTTTCCTGCATTGATTCATCTGGTGACACTATATAAAAATGAGGTTTCAAATTTTCTAATACATTATCTATATAATTCCATATTTTCTTAAAATCTTCATCTTCTAAAGAATACCCTATAAAAACTACTGTTTTGTTACTTAATAAATATTTAATTCTACTCCCCAAAAGATTTGTTGATAACTCTTTATAACACTTCTCATAATCTGATTCAGTCATAATTAATGTACCAATATTTTCAATTGATCCATGGATTTTATAAACTTTTCTTTTCTTATCCCCCATAACAGAAATATCTTGGTCATAAATAATTGGCATACAATTACATTTTTCTTCAAACTGTCTATCCCAATTTGTTGTTATTATTTCATTTACACTATAAATATCTGCTAATGGTTTAAAAAAAGTATTCATATGATTATCTATTTCAGGAAAAGATTTGTAATATTCAAATCTTTCCATAATTTTATTTATTAATTTTCTTCTTCCATTGGGTAAATTACAATATTTAGTCATTAACTGCGGAAAAGTATTATCATTTTTCTCTTTCAGCTCATCATTCACATCAGAATATAACGAAAATTTATAAACATTCTTTCCTTCTGTACTAATTCCTGCTCCTGCAAATAGTACTAAATTACCTTCTTCTATTGCTTTTGTAATTTCTTCTGGTATATCAAATTCTTTATTACCACAATATGCACATTTACATTCATTGCCATGTTTTGTTCTGCTCATACTACACTCCTATATAATCTACTTACTAATTTTAATTGTTAAATTACTATATCCATATTTATTTAGCAATCCTAACAATGCCTGTCCGTCAATTAAAGTTATAGGTTTATCTTTTGAAAAATCAAATGCTTCTTTTCCATAAGAACTTGTCGTTACTAGAATTCCTTTAGTAGCACCTTCATGAATCATCGTTCCATATAAATCTCTGACAGCAGACACAGGTACAACATTATTATATCTTTTAGCTTGAATAACAAATTTACCACCGCGAATTGGATCATCATCAAAAGCTATTGCATCAACTCCACCATCATGACTAGCCTGAGTAACCTTTACTTCTCCACCATTTACATTAAACATTTTATCAAATAATTCTCTAACAAAATATTCAAAATCTTCCCATGGCATTGTAGCTAAATTAAAGCCATCCAAAGCTATATCTGATACTTTTTTACTTTCAATAAATCTTGAATCCTGTCTATTAATATTCATATATGGTACTACTGGTGTTATAGATAATATACTAGGAGCAAAAATTCCTTTTAACCCTTTTATACATTCTTTATAATCCACATTATTTAAATTAATATTTAAAAATTTTTCTTTAGTAGTTTCAACTGTGATTATACAACTTTCTGCATCTTGACCTGTACTTTTATCTATATACTTTATCCAACCATTATACACAATAGTATCTATATAATTTAATTCATCGGAATTAAATATCTCTTTAATTGTTTTTAAACAACACATATAAACAACATCATTGTAAAACTTCTCAAATTTTTTATCAGTTAATGTGACAATATCTATTTCATTTCTTGTACTTACATATTTGTGTTGTATTGTTCTTGGAACTATTTCATCATTAGGTAAATAATATGAAATTATTAAAGTTTTAGTTTCAGGTAAATATTGCAATTCAAAATCCTTTATAAACTCTTTTGGAAAAATACTTGTGTCCAATACAAATGTAAAATATTTTTCTATTTGTTCAAAATTATTATTAATGAATTTTTCTTTATCCTTTTCTACCATTTCATTTTTATTCTTCTGATTTTCTAAAAACTTTTGTTTATCAATTTCATATTTCTCTTTTTCCTTAGCTAAATCTTCTTTATACTTACTGTATCTTTCATTATATATTTTATTAGCCTCTGCTTCTTTATCTAATCTAAACATTTTCTTTTTCTTAGAGAATATCTCCAAGAAACTTTGTTTAGGCACTTTTATTTCTTCGTTTATTTGCTCTATTACCGGTATTTGTAATTTGCTAACAAAATTATCATATACTGAATTATCAATTAGGCTTTTATAATACTGTGAATATGTATGAGTAGAAACCTTTTTTGCAATACTTTTATATTCATCTATTTTCTTTTCATCCATTCTAGTTAGTGATTCTGCTTTTGCTTTCATTTGTTCTTTGTCTTGTCTTACTAATTCTCTTTGCACTCTTTCATCCCATATTCTTTTTTGGTTTTCTACTTTTCTATCTAATTCATATCTTGTAGGTGCACTTATTTCTTTATTTAATCCTAAAAAATCATTAGATAAAATTACTCTATAATAATTTCTACTGCCCATATTTTTACCTCCATAATTATTCTTATCACGCTTTCTTTGCAAAATCTGTCGAATTTTGTAATACTTTATCAAAAAAGCAAAATAATCCAGTATTTATACATTCATATTTTACTCTTTATTTGTAATTTTTTTATTATTGTCTTTAGTTACTTCACAATTTTCTTAATTAATATAATAACTTTTTGTTATACATTTATTTAATTGATTAACTAATTTCATAAAACTTAGTCTATAAATGGACATTCTTCTATAGTTTTAGGAAGATTTTTTATTGTATCAGTTACTTTTTCTAGACTATGAGTTCTTACACATATTTCAGCATATTTTCTGTATTCTTCTATTAAATCTTTATTATCTTTAAATGCTGTTAAAAGAGCGTTTTCATACACAGAACTAAATTTTGCTAGTCTTTTGTCTATATATTGTAATTTTGTTAAAATATTTATAGAATTACTAAAATCAATTTGATTAAATGCCGCTAATAAGAGTAATAATTTTAAATATCTTTTGGTTGGAATAAAGTTATTTCTATATTCATCTAGCTCTATTATTTTGTTCAAGTTATTTATCATATTGTATACATATATTTCCACATTTTCTGACAACTTATCCTGTTTATCAAATACATATTTTTTTATATTTTTATCCTGTGATCCAAAAGGAATCTGCCTGTCAAATAGCCCAATTATAGAATAAAATAATTTATCAAATTCTAATCTTCTATCTTGATAATTTAATACTTCTAATAATTTCATCTTATCAGATATCTTATTCAAATATTTTTCTAAATATGTATGTGGAAAAGATTTTAAAATTTCTCCTGCTCTTAAAGCTTCTTGATTTTGTAAAAACCTAAAATATTCAGATATTTGCTGAGTTGTTGCATTTGAAATATATGATATAGATAAAGGATATGTATCAATATCCGCTTTTACTAAATCTGGTAAATCATCATATTTTATTGAAATATTTCCCTTACTTTCTAATTTTTTTTTCAATCTTTTTAATTTTGTATCCGGATAATCTCCCACATAATCCATAATTTCTTCTATGATTTTTCTCGCAAACTCATTTCCTATTTTAAAATTATTATACGAATTTTCTTTTGTTCCTGTCACAAAATTGAATATAGTAGTTAATCGTTGTTGTCCATCAACGACTTCACTTCTAGCATTTTTGTTATTTAACTCTTCTAAATTCCTTATACTAATGTTCCCTATTGGATATCTTTTTATTAAACTATAAATTAGTTTTTCTTTAAAATCCTGATTCCATACAAAATCTCTTTGATAATCTGGTTGTAAATCTAATCCTCCTCTATTAACATTTTTAATACTCCCTATTATTGTAGCCAAAGGCATTGGTGCTGGGTTAAAATTTATTCTTCTTTCATTCATTTTCATTTCCCTCCATACTTTTTTTCTTATTTTACATTCTTTTTTCAAAAATGTCAATAGATTCTATTGTTAGTTTGCATTTTTTTATATTTTATAGTCAGATTCCACGTTGCAATTTCATAAATAAAAAGAGTATATTTATACTCTTTTATTCACATTTATACTCTTCACCTAATATTATTTAATCTATTTTCATTACTGCCACAATACAAGTTTCTAACAATTCATCATATTGATTTTTATCTATTCCAAGTATATCAAAAGATTTTAATTCATCTTTCATTTCAATAAATTTATGGATCTCTATATTTTTAAATCCAACTTCTCCAAAAAATGATTTTATGTGTTCTATATCCTCGAATCTTTCTTTTAAATCATTTCTTGATGTAATTATACTTACATCAGTATTATAATTTGGTATACCTTCATCTTGCTTTTGAAGAAGTTTTTAGGAGTAACATCACAAGTAATCCATACACCATTATATTTTTTTAGCATATTATAAACATTTGTAGCAACAATTTTCTTTTCTTCAAATGTTAAATATCTTAATAGTCCCTCATTTATAATCGCAATTTCTCTATCCTCATCAAAATATTTTTTGCATTCTATATAGTTTTTTTCATTTAATGCATTACCACTTATTATATGTAAATTATCATTAATATTATCAATAGCTTTTATTAATTGTATTTTGTTTTTAGAGACATTATCTAAATCCATTTCAACATATTTGTAGCCTTTCTTTGAATAAATCAATCCTCTTGAAGAATAGCCTGCTGCAAGTTCTAACACTTGTTTTATCCCTAATCTATCAAGTAATCTATTAGTTAATTTGTATCTTGCTTCTATCTCTGGTGCTAACAATTTATTCAATTTAACTTTATCATTACAATTTTGACTTAACCACTCATATATTTCCTTTTCATAAGGAATGTCTGTAAATATTCTTGGATATGCGGTAAAAATTGCAGTTGGACTAATACTTTCAAAATCTCCTAACATTTTTGTTTTCTCCTTCAATTTCAAATTTACTATTTATTCATCAAATAATTTACATTGTTCTTTATTCCATGCTGGAGTACATACAATTGCAAGTTTAAATGAACCTTCCCAATAATAAATATCCTTTTTATGAATAAATATAATATCTCCTTTTTTTAATCTAAACAATTCTCCATCTCTTTTATAAATTGTACCATTACCCTCTAGTATATAGCATAATTCTTCACATTCTAAATTTGAACAATATCCTTTTTCTGGATATCTTCCATTTATTTCATTTATACAGAAGTCCAAATTCTTTTCATTTAAGTCTATTGAATATTCTAATACTGAACTTGTATCTGCATATTTGAATTTTTTTGCTTGTTCTTGTTTAACTATTTTCATTTTATTCCCTCCAAGACAATTTACTTTCCTTATTGCTATTACTATATCACAAATTCCTTAATTATTCCATAGTTTACATTTATTTCTATTGTTTTTCATCGTGATAGGGGTATTTTGCTGGGGTAAAGTACAAAAATAAGACTACTTATTTTCTTGTAGTCTTACTCCTATCTATATTCTATAATTTAATTTCTATTTGCTTTTTTCGGGTTATGAGATGTGCTTGAAACGTTTATGTGATTTAGTGAAATCAAAGGTTTTAGCTGATTTATCAATAAAAATTGGGGAAATGGATTTTCGAACATTTGTGTATTTTTTGGAACTTTTTTGAGGAGTTTTTCCCCAACTTTTCCCCAAGTGGTTTTATACACATGTTCGTATAAAATTTGGATATTTATGGGAGGCCTAAAATTTATTTTTGGAGGTTTTAGTTATGAATAAAATTAGTTATCGTAAAGAAGGAGATTATTTAATTCCTAATTTATATTTGCCTAAGCAACCTAGTAGAAGCATAGGTAAATATGGAAGGTTAAGATTAAATTATTTGAAAGATTTTAAGAAAGGTCTATACACTGAATTACTTATAAATGGTACTTTAAAACAATATTTAATTGATATAGATGAAAGTGCTACTAATAAAGTAAATGCACTTATAAAACAATTTGCTGAAGTTAAACATATTGATGAAAATTTGAAAGAACATCATCAAATGGAATGGATTCAGTTTATTAATAATATTAAAAATAGAGCTGAAGAAATTGTTTTTAATGAGATTTTATATGTATAGGAGGAATTGAATATGGTGAATTTTAGGAAAGTAAATGAAAATGATATTTTGAAAGAATGGTTTGATTTTAGAGAAGAAACTGCTTTTTGTGAGATGTCTCCTCAAGATAAAAAATATTGCATATATTTTGATGAAATTGCAGAGAAAATACTTAAGAATGTACCTAAACAGAATCATAAATATGTATAAAAGCAGCTAGATCAACTTGATAATAATTTCATGGATTATCTATATTACTGGAATGAGAAATATTACAGAAATGGATTTGTAGATGGTTCTCAGCTGGTTATAGGTTGTTTTGAGGAATAATTATATTTTCAATATACAGTTTTAAAGTGCAAAATTTGCACTTTAAAACTTAAAAAAGTGAGAAATTTGACTTTTGGCTGAAATGTCATTTTTCACACTTTTCCTTTTATAATTTATAAAATGTCTTGCAATTTCTTCTATTTCAAATAGTACTCTATCATTTTAATATACTGATCTTGTGCATTTAAGCATGTATCAGTTAAATATCCTTTTTCAGTTTTGTATTCTTTCAATCCTCTATAATAAAATAATTTATCTGCATCTAAAATAATAAATGGAATTATATTATTTTTTAAACATTCCTTAAACATAATAATTCTTCCTATTCTTCCATTACCATCCTGAAACGGATGGACACATTCAAATCTATAATGAAATTCAATTATTTCATTTATAGTAATTTGTTTAAGTGAATTATACCAATCAATTAATTTCGACATTTCTTTTTCAACATTATTAGGTAATGTTGTCTTAATACCACTTCCTATTGTATTAGCTCTTTGTTTATATTCTCCAACATTAAACCATTCCACTCTACTATCTGAAGTACCATCTTTTAAAATCTTATGAAATTCTTTTATCATTTTTTCTGTTATTTTTATATCTGCTACATCTAACATATAATCAACTAATTTAAAATGATTAGCTGTTTCTAATATATCATCTACTTTTGCAATTGTATCACCTTCAAATAAGATTGTATTTGTTTCAAAAATATATCTTGTTTGATCTTCTGTTAAAGTACTTCCTTCAATGTGATTTGTATTATATGCAAATATAATTTGTGTATTATGATATAAATTTCCTTTTAATTTCATTTCTTTTTGTTCTCTTAATACTTCTAATACATTAATTTTTGTAACATCAAATTTTTCTTCATCTTTTATTAATTCATCCACTGTTATATTAAATGTTTCTGTTAACCTTTTTAAAGATTCAATATTAGGTTCTATCATTCCAGTTTCATACTTAGATATTGTTCCTGGCTCTACTTCTAAAATCTCTGCTATATCCTTTTGAGTCATATTTTGCTCTTCTCTAAATCTTCTTATTTTTTCTCCTAAATTCAAAAAATCACCTCCTATTTTGTATAATAATATTATAGTATATTATTTCCAAAAAAGAAAGTGACTATCCTGTTTTTTTGTTTTTATTTCCAAAATTGATATAAAAATTATCCTTCTTTATTGTTTATTTCATAATTAGAAAAAATAAGTTCTGTTGATTTAAAACTCTTTTTAGGATTAATAGTTCTAATCAACTCTCTAGCTGTATATTTTTTTAGTTTCCCATATATAATATTTGCTGTTTTTGAGTCGGTCATTGAAATTATGTATTTAGAGTTTTTTAATTTAGACATTAGTTCAACAAATTGTTCATGGTTAAAGCTATCTTTTGTGTATAATTCTTGTTTTTGATTTACTATATCATCTTCTGGTAAATAAGGTGGATCACAATATATAAATGAATTGTTAATTTCCCCGTTTTCTTTTAGTAGATTGAAAAAAACTTGATAGTCTAAATTATAAAATTCCACATTTTGTATTAAATTAGAAATACTTTTCAAATTATCATAATCAACTGTTATATATTCCTTTTTGCCGAAAGGTACATTAAATTCACCTTTTCTATTTTCTCTATATACTCCATTAAATCCTGTTTTCATCAAGAAAAAGAAATATACTGTTTTTATTTTTTTATCATTATTATTAAATTTATTTCTTACTTCATAATAGTATTTTTCTTTTGAGTCAATATCTTTTAATGAATTATACTCCTCTTCTATTATGAATATCTGCTTCTTTAAATATTTATAATCATCTTTTAATAATTTATAAAAATTAATAATATTACTATTAATATCATTTACAACTATTTTACTAAATTTAAATTGTTCTATATTATTAAGTAAATTAATTAGAACTATACCGAGACCCCAAGAATGGTTCTATATAGTTTGATTTATTTTTATCAAATGATTCTAATATTTCATTTAATAATCTCTTTTTTGAACCAGCCCAACGTATTGGAGCTGAAATTACTTGACTTTTCATTTGTTTCCCCCTTCAAAGCAACTTTACAATTAATTTATATCATTAATAATAAATAATTTCAATATATTGCTTTGAATTTAATTATTTTAGATTAATTTTTATTCAATTTTTCCTTTATCATTTTTTCCATTTGTTCATATACATAATTATATATGTCTTCTTGTGAGGCAGCATCTATTAGTCTTACACTTCCATATAATGAGATCTGTTTTGTAATTTCTGAATAAATAGTTCCTTTCCCATCGTTGTATTTTATCTTATCAACGTCAATAATTTCTTTATATTTTTCTACAATATCTTTTTCTGCTTTTAATGCTCCTAAAACTATATTTTTTTGACTTGAATTTGCTCTCCAACTTAAAGTTCTAAATCTCTCTGGATTTTCTATAACAAACCTTGTCAAACTATATTTATCATCTTTTAAAGTTTCATCTACTGATAATGCGACTCTAAAATAACATCTTGCTAACACATTGAAAAATATACCTCTTCTTTTTCCTTGCTTAAACAACCAGTGATCCTCAAAAGTTGTCTTAGAATTTATTTTCATTGCCTGCAAAGCTGCTTTATAGCCTATTGTAAAGTTAAACCAACACCAAAATCTTTCATCCGTTAAAATATATCTTGGCAAATCTTTTAAAGCTTCATATATCATTATAGAATTATTAAAATCAACATTATTATAATTTTCATCTGTTAATAATTCTATATCATTTATCTTATATTTCTTTTCTTCAAAAATTTCACCTTTATATATAAGTTTTAACCAGTTTGAATTTTCTTTTTCTTTAATTAAATATTCTGCAAGTTCTTCACTATTTTTATACAAGGTTTCCAATGCATCGTCAGTTATAAAACCTATATTTATTTTATTCATCATATTCACCTCCATATATTTTTCTTCCTATAGAGATATCAAACAAATCTTTTATACCTTTTAAGTTACCATTATTTAATAATTTTTGTGCAACTACTGACACATTTGTATTCTTTAAAATTTCTTCATTTAATTCAACATCAAATTGATTTTTATACGCTTTTTTAACCGAAATAAACCAATTATATTCCATTTCTATTGAATCTAAATCATAATCTCCTGTTCTTATAGCATCTTGAAATTCTTTTAAACAATATGTTAATGCTGGAATAGCAATCATAGAGAAAAATATATTCTGAAAATTATCATTTCTTCTTAAATTATCATAATATGTAAATTCTTCGTCTGGTAAACTTATTACTATTTTCTTAGCTTTCTTCTCAATTACCATACTATCTGCAGAATTATCTCTAATTATTTGAAATATAGAAGAAACCTTTTTATCTATGCTTTCATCATAATCTATAACAGTTGTATATCCATCATCAATTGCAATAATATCGTTCTTATCTATCTTAAAACTATACCCATTATAATCTTCCAAGAAATCCTCGTCTTGAAAATTTTCGATTTCTTTTTTTGCATATATGTAGCATGATATTTCAACCCTATCTCTTAAGTCTCCAATAGGAATTTTAATTGTTTGAGGTTCTATTGCTATTTCATACATTTTTCTATAAACAGTTGTAGAACATTCTATTATTAATCCAACTCCAAGATATCCTTCTGCCATTAATCTTTTTATATTCTCATTATTAATTTCTACATAAGCATCTTCTAATATATAGTTTTGTCCATCATTATAATCGTTACATTTAAAAGCATATGTAGTTTCTTTAAAACAATTTCTTAATCCAATATTATTTATTGTTGGATATGGAAACATCTTATTACCTATTTGCATATAATTTCACCTCACATCTATAATAATCTCTTAAGTTAGTTTTTATTATTGCTTTTGTCTTACCTTGCTTTATTTTAAATCTTACTGCTTTTCCATTCTCTATATCTGCTTTTATTCCATTAACTACACACTCAATAATATCAGCATTATATTGGTTTCCTGCATCATCAAAATATTTCACTTCTAATTCACAATCAGCCTCATTGTATACTGAATCTATAATAGCTACATACTCTCCATTATCTTTGTCAGATACAAAAAATACTTTTCTAATATCTGTTAATGGTACTTGTTTTAAGATGTCTATATCTCCTTCATCTGAACTTCCTTTTGTTTCATCACTATCATGTGGCATTCCTTGATTACCTCCATTATTTCCGGTTGGCACAGGAGAATCATCTCCTTCATCTTCATGACCACCTATATCTGGAACAATACCTTCTAATGTATTAGTTTCTATTACAGGATTTTTAGCCATCTTTTTATTCGGAATCTTTTTAATAATTACAGGATTATCTTTAACAACTAAAGTTTCTTGTTCTCCACCTGTTATTCCTGAACCATCAACATCGCTTTCTGGTAAATAGTCCCCTGCTCCTTCTATATCAAGTTTCTCTGTTTCACTTGTAGATAATACTTCTACAACAAAATTTATAATAGAGTTTCTTAATTGTTGTATTATATTTCTTATTTCACTTCTCAATGCTTCATCATTTTTTCTTTTTGGTTCCCAATCAGTATGTTGTGGATTTTCTATATCTTTTAGTTGTTCATTTAAGTAATTATCTTCTATAATACACATAGCCGAACATGGCATTGTAGATATTCCATGGAAAACCTTTATCTTCATATAAGGATATCTGATCATTGTACAACTATTAGTTGCTAAGTCTGACTCTTCTCTTGAAAAACTTTTAACTAAAATTTTCACTTTACCATATTCTAAAATGTCAACTTCTTTTGAAAATATACCTTCTCCTTCGCTTATTAGTAAATATTGTGAAACTATACTTTTTTTCATATTTTTTACTATTAAATTTTCATTTTCAACAATTTCTTTTAATTTTTCTTTATTTACTGTTATATCTTCTACTTTTATTTCTAATTCATCTTGATAAACAGCTACTAAAAAGCTCTCTAATAACATTGATAATATCTGTTCTTTCCAATTTTCTTCTTTTTTAAATCCTAATATATATAAATCTGTACCTGAACTTATTCTTCTATAAGATTCATCTAAAATTAATTGTCTATCCATTGGTTCATTCTTTGAATTAATTCCATAATATCCTGTTCCCATTGTTTTTTCATCTGAATCAACCATTGGCGCTGAACACAATTTAGATATTCCTAAACATTTGCTTTCTTCATCTTTTGTATAAGTAGAATAAAATACTGTATTAAAACTACTTGCAACAAAAGAAGCATATTTTCCAATTCCTTTTGAACCGCCTGTCGTTCCTATTTTATCTGTGATACCACTTCCTTTTGTTAGTAAATAAAATTTATCTCCATATAAACCAGTTGTATTAAAATCACTTATCCTTAAACATGGTATTGTTTCTCTGCTTATAGCCTTACTCATATCATTTAGTTGTTCATAGTCTTTGTTATTATTTTGTATTTTTTTATATTCTTTACAATTTTCGATTTCAGCTCTTAACCTATCATATCCAGGAATTTTTTCTCTACTTAATTCAAATGTTTTAAATTCAATTATAATTTTCTTTTGTCCTTCCTTTTTTGCATCTATAGAGTTTTGACAAGATTCTCTTGCTAAAGATGCAATTGGATCTTTCTTAAATGTTTCCATATCAGCTGTATCTAATCCATTTTCATATGCATAATTATTTCCAACAAATCTCCAATTTTCTTTAAAATCCATTATCATATCCTCCTAACTATAAATTCAGTTGTATCATAAAATTTTGTAGTATTTTCTATTTCATACTCATCCTTAAAATAACTTCTAATAATCCCAATTAACAAGTATTTATTCCATGGCTTATTAAGCTTTGGAAGCATAAAATATCCATCAAAATTATCTGTTCTAAAATCTTTGCCTTTTAACAGTAAATCCACAAAATCTTTTATTCTTTCTAATTTATCTTCTGAAATTTCAAACTTTTCGATTTTCATCATGCTATCTTTGTTTATCTGAACATATTCATCGCTTAAATCTTCCATAAAATTCATATAACTATAAAGTCCACCAATATGCATTTTATATATATAATTTTTTATATCGTTATAACTAAATTTATCCATTTTTCTTACATATTCTTTTATTAACAAATATGATGAAGTTGTAAAATTTTCTTCTTTACTGATTACTGGTCTACTATAATAATAATCCTCCTTAAATAAATATTTAATTATCGAAAATAATTCAAAGTCTCCAAACCTAGCTGTTATATGTAATTTATTCAATAACTCTCTATTCATAATGCTTAAGTTAGCATATATTTTCTGTACTGTTAATATTTTAGATTCCATTTTTTCAAATAGATTATCAATATAGTTTTTCAATTGAGTTTTAGTTTCTTGAGTTATATTTAATTTTTCTATATAAATATATGTTTTCGGTGAAATCCTAATTAATCCATTTTCTTCTTCTGCTCTTACATAATTTTCATAATTATATTCATTTAATCCTGGCATTTTCTGTTTAATATCTTCCATTGTAAATTCATCATCAAATTCTTTAAATATTTTAGGCATAACATTATATAATGTTAATTCTTCATTTGAATTTGTATTAATAAAGTCCCTAGTAGTATTAAATTCTTTTGGAATTTTATTGTCTATAACTCCTTTTAGATAAAATCTATTATCTATTCCTATTCTCTCTAATATTCTCTTAAATTTTTCAAAAATAAGGCTATACGGAACTATTGGTGAATTCTTTATTATATAATCAGTAATTTCTTCAACTAGTTTTTCAGGTAAATTTACTGCATATTCTCTTGCTTTGTATGCACCTCTATTTATTTGCACGAAATCATCTCTATCTATCATTGCCTGTATTGAATGCATTGATGGAATTTCAATGTCGCCATACTTTTCGGTAAGAATATTAATTAATTTATTATAATCATCTTCACTTCCTATGTTATAACCGCTATCAAAGCACTCTTTTATTTCATTCATATAAATAGAACTAATATTAATTCCTTTTCTGACAAGAATTTTACCTTGATAAATTTTATACTCATGGTCTAATATGTATTTTTTTACTTTATCATAATTTATAACATCTGATATTGGAATTATAGGTTTTAATTGGTTTTGTGCTTCATATAATATTTCTTCCAATGTTATTTCTTTAGAATTATATATAATTCCATATTCTTCATCATATATAATACTTGTTTCTTTTAAACTTAACATAATAATTAAATATCTGCTTAATTGTTCATTTCCAATATATTTTAATAATTCTTCTAATGTTATAAAATCTATATTGTCTTTTTTTATATCTTTATAAAAACAATATAATATTGTATCTATGTCATTAATTTTTTCTATTAATTTTTGTATAACTTTATTCTCTATTTGTCTTACTCTTTCTCTTGTCAAATTTAATTCGTTTCCTATATCTGATAAAGTTCTTTTTTGCATTGAATTAAAGTCAAGTCTTTTTTCTATAATGGCAGCCCATTCAGGCTTTATTATCTCGTCAAACTCATTTTTTAAATTCTTTAGGACTTCTTGTTTATTTATAGAATATTTATTAATTTTTTCTATAAATTGTTCAACATCTTCACAAAAAATAGATATTAAAGCATCAATTGACATGTTCTTTAAATTTTTCAATGTAAATACATTATTAAAAATCAAAAAAGTAAGCTGTTCATCTGTTATATTTAGTTCCGTTATTTCTAACATATTAAATAATTCTGGTATTTTTTCTAATTTACAGTCAATTATTCTATAAAATTTATAATAATTCTTTATAATATTAAAATATCTATATAATAAAATTATCTTAGTTTCAAATGTTAAGTCTTCTTTCCAATAATAATATATAATACATTTTTTTAATTTATTTACAAATTGTATTTTAGATTCCGTAACTTCAGTCTCAATAAGATTTTGTAAAGTTTTTCTATCCATAATTGTTATAGCCATTATTTCATTTCCATATTCCCTTGTATTTTTATAAAATTCTTTTTCTTCTTCGGATAGATTTAGAAAATAATCTTTTTCTTTAGATTTAAAATGTTTCTCGCAAAATTTGATAATTCCATTATTTTTTATATTCTCTTTTCCATATAATTTTTCAAGATAAAACTCTACATCTTGTCTACTAAAACTATCTAAATTTTGTAATTGAATATTTAAATAAAATAAAACAAATTCTTCTTCGTAAATTAACAAATTTTCTACATCTTTTAATTTTCCATAAAAAAACAAATCACTTATCATAACTCAAATCTCTTTTTCTCTTTTTTCTTATCATCTTCAAATATTTTTTTCTGATTATCTAATTCTTTTTGTATTGCCTCAAAAATTACTTCTATTTGCTCATCTGTATATTCATAAAAAGATGTATTTGTTAAATTTTGAAGTTTTGAAATTGATTCTATTATTTTATTCGTTCTTTTTTCTGCTATTCTTTTAAAATTATCTTTTTTATTATCCATAATTTCATTTCCTCTCAGTAATATATTAGCACTTCCAACAATATTTGTCAAATATTTGACAAATATTGTTGGAATATTGTCGAATTATCTTTTTCTTTCCTTATTTTTTTTGCAAATAATCTGTCAAATTTTACTCACTGCTTTTCAAATTCTTACCACTCGTTCTTCTATTGCACAGATAGGTCTACCTGTAATTAACTTTCACGGATTACGACACACAAATGCTACACTTTTAATATCACAGAATATTGATGTAGCAGTTTTAGCAGCAAGACTAGGACATGCACAAATTACAACAACATTTAATTTTTATGTGCATCCTATTATTTCTCACAATAGAAAGGCAGGAAATGTTTTAGAGAATTTGCTATTACCACAAAAACTAGTCTAAAATCTTTTTTCAGATTTCACTAAGGCAAATTAAAAGCCATTAAACTTTTCACGATAAAAAAAGTAAAAGACTACTAAAAAATATTTTAGGTTTCCCATAGTCTTTTACTGAAAATTTATTAAAAATATCAACCATTTAGGAGAATTATTTTCCCAACTTTTCCCCAATTCTACATAAAAGTGCTGTTTTAGAGCATTATTGTAAACTAATTGGAGAATATAAAAAATCACTAAGACCGTTACAGTTCTAGTGATATATAAATTGGTTGCGGGGGGAAGACTCGAACTTACGACCTTAGAGTTATGAGGGACATGTGTTCTTATTACATAATGTCTTGATTTGTTTCAAAATGATGTAAAGTGTTACGACTGTAAGCGTTAATGTGTATTGGTTTGTTTTGATTTATTTTGTAATATTACCTCTTATTTTCCATTTTTGAAACTTTCGCCACTTTTTCGCTACTAAAATTGATGGAAATTTTCGGATGTAAATGGATATATTTTGGGTATAGAAAAAGCAGGTTGAGACCTGCCTTTTTCAAAATAAATTTATACTATTTACTTATTTCTATTGCATCTTCTAAATATAAATTATCAAAATAATTATTTTGCTCTAAATAAGTAATCCATTCAAAAATTTTCTTCTTTAATTCTTCATTTGCTTTTCTATTAATTACCCTAATATACATTCCTATCATAGGCATTTTTTCAACTAAGTACTCATTATCTCCAATTCTTTTAGAATCAATAAATGCATTTATTATTGCTCTTACTATCTTAAATGCTTCTTCAAATTCAAATGCTTTTATATACTTTTTAATTTCATCTAAATATGAATCTGTTTTTTCTTCAAAACATTCATCTACTACAAGTGTATTATATAAATTATTATAATAGTATTCATAAGACTGTTTAGGCAAATATTTCTTGAAGTAATTTTCAAATTTTTCCATTTCAAAAACAACATAATTTTCATACTCTGGCGAAAGTATGTATTTCTTGATTTCTTCTGCTGGTATTTTTTCTACTATTTTTTTAAGATTATCATTAATGTTTTTAATTTCTGGCTTTAACTCTATTTCACTAAATTCATAATTACTAATTGCTTTTAAAACAGCATATTCATGTTTACAAGGAAAATCACATGGACATGTACATTCCATATTAATTTCATCATCATCTATTTCAATTTTTACTTTATATGGTTTAAGTTGTGATCCTTTAACAAAACCTATAAATTTATTTTTTCCAGCTTTATAACAATTAACAACATTTCTTTGTTCATAGTAGTTTTTTCCTCTATATTTTATTGTGCTATTAAATTCATATTCGTATTGTTCTAATAAATCTTCATAACTATAATCTATATTCTCTTCTGTTATATCTTTAATTTCAAGTTCTTTATCCATATGTCAATCCCCCCTTCTTGATTTTTGATAACTTTTCTTTTAAATTATATCATGTTTTTCTATTTTTTTCCACTGCCACATGGGTATATTTCATTATTTATATAATTCATTTGTGATAATGTCTTAATAAATCATTTGAGAAAATGTCTTAATAAAAAGAAAAGTGACATTTTTATCTGCCACTAATCATTTCACATCTAAAGTAATTTAGCTTATACTCCAGTTATCTCAACTATTTTGGAGTGATTTCCTAATTAGGGAATCGCTCATTCTATGGTCATCATCCTTAATTTCAATACCACAACACATTTCATACAATCTTGAAATTATTAAATCAACGATACTATAATTTTTATTTATATATAATCATTATCTTAATTGATTTCTGTTATAATTTGTAGTTATAACAATCGGCAAATAATTATTATATCTATTATTATTCACTATCAAAAATAATTTTTCTAATACCCATTCTGTTGGCTTTTCTTTTTCTAGATCATCAATTACGAAAAGATCAACACTAGAATATAAATTCAAATAGTCTTTATCAGAAACTTCTGAATCGCTATATGAATCTCTAAAAAAATCTAACAATTATACTAAAGTTTCAAATATTACTGATTTTCCATTCTTACAATTTCATTTGTTCTAAATTAACTAATTCATTTTCACTAAAAGTCATCTTTAATAAGCATGGAGAATTTATAGCCAA
>UMKU01050047.1_pt1 | contig 18753 bp, 10 predicted proteins | sample 1966411 | NCBI WGS metagenome assembly UMKU01 (sample SAMEA4836187, study PRJEB28245) | human gut metagenome | biome: gut microbiome; material: fecal sample | place: Denmark | collected 2008
CCGGCAGTGACACCGACTGCAACCCCAACGCAGAAACCGGGCACACCGACTGTAACACCGACGCAGAAGCCGGTAGTGACACCGACTGCAACCCCAACGCAGAAACCAGGTGTACCGACTGCAACACCGACGCAGAAGCCGGTGACACCAACTGTAACACCGACGACAGAGCCGGCGGAGCCTACTGCGACTGCAACAAATGAGCCGGCAGGACCTACGGTTACACCGACGGCAGACCCGGATGAGCCAACTGCAACCCCAACAGCAGAACCGACGAGGGTTCCGGGCACCCCGATTCCGGTAACGGATCCGACGAAGGCGTTGCTTTTGGATTTTGAAGATGGTACCAATCAATATGTGACCGGACGTCAGGGCGAAGAAGAGCTGACTGTTGTAGAGGGCGGTTATAATGATAACTATTGTTTGAAAGTTTCCAACCGTGTGAAAAACTGGGCCGGACCGACGATTGATATCACTCACAATGTGACTGATTTTACAACGTACAAGATTGAGGCTTATGTAAAGCAGACAACGGGCAGCAACAAGACGATAAACTGCATGTGGGAGTCGATGGACTATGCGGGAGCGATGGCTTATACAACCGTGCAGAATGTAGTTGCGCCGAATGGCACATGGACAAAAGTGGACGCAACGGTTGTGGCACCGGGTGATGTAAGTAAATTGTCACTTTATTTTGAAATGGCAAATTATTCAAATGATTTTTATGTAGACAATATTTCTATTACGGAGAAGCATTTGGATATGGATGCAGTTCTTGCTGCACCAAGTCTGAAAGAGGCATATGCAAACCGCTTCCCGATGGGATGTGCAGTTTATAGCTATAATTTGCAGAATCCGGAGATTTTATCATTTATTAAACATCATTACAGTACGGTTACATTTGCAGATGAGCTGAAACCGGAGAATCTTTTGAACGAAGAGGCAACAAAAGCATCGGAAGATGGCATGCCGGTTATTAATACAGATGTGATTGATAAATGTTTATCTCTTGCTCAGGAAAATGATTTAAGTGTGCGTTTCCATACGCTTGTCTGGTATTCGCAGACACCGGATTGGTATTTCTGTAAGAATTACACACCGGAGTATGATGGTACGGGAACAGCTAAGAAAAACATTACAAATCTTGTTGACAAAGAGACGATGCTTGCTCGAATTGAAAGTTATGTTAAGCAGGTTATTACCTATGCAGAGACTAATTATCCGGGCGTTGTATATGCTTACGATGTAGTAAATGAGGTGATTGACAGCAATGGCTGTAAATTACGGACAGTAAGTTCAAGTTTGTATGGTGCTATTTTTACAGACGATGACAATACTTATATTACAAAGTCTTTTGAATATGCGAGAGAAGCTGAAAAAGCAGCAAATTCATCGGCAAAATTGTTCTACAATGATTTTGTCGGACTGGCATCGCCGGGACAGATGAAGGCAGTTGTGAAATATCTTGCAGATGCAAAAGATGCCGGAAATATTGATGGTCTTGGCATGCAGGCACATCAGACTAATCTTGGTGTGACAGATGGTGATAATATTAAAAATGCACTGAAATTATTCCAGCAAAATGGCTATGAGGTGCAGATTACTGAGCTTGATTTTGCAAGTAAGGATAATTCAGAGGCGGGTAATGAGACACTGGCAGCAGCATACCAGAAGTTCATGAATATTATATTACAGCGAATGGATGATACAACTGCTCCGGTAAATGTAAGTAATGTTACATTCTGGAATCTGACAGATTTGGATACTTGGCTGAATAGTTTTTACAGTGATGGAAGTACCTATTATCCATCACTATTTGATGAAAATTATCTGCCGAAAAAAGCGTTTACGGCATTGATTAATCTTGTAAATGGAGTTGTAGAGCCAACGGCAACGCCAACTGTGGCACCAACGGCGAGTCCTACGGTAACGCCAACCGCGACACCAACCGCGACTCCGACGGCGACTGCAACACCAACCGTTGACCCGGATGCCACGCCAACACCAACGCCGGTTATCACACCGACTCCGGAGCCAACGGCTGAACCGGAACCGGCAGAGACAAAAGAATTGGATTTGGCGGAAGGAAATATTGTAATCAGTGCGACGGGATATACAATTGGCGATGCAGAAGAAACTGCATTTACCGGAAATTACACGATTTCCAGTACAGCACAATCGGCAACAGCATATTATATTTTGGTAACGGGCGGTACTCATACGATTACGTTAGATAATCTTGTTTGTACATCGGGTGTATCAAGTCCAATTAAATTAAGTGGTGATGCTAAGGTAAATCTTATCTTAGTTGGAACATCCGCATTGACCGGTTCCGGCTATCATGCAGGAATCGAGGTTCCGTCCGGTTGTGAACTGACGATATCCGGTGATGGCCAATTGACGGCATTAGGCGGTAAAGAATCGGCAGGAATTGGTGCTGCATCAGATGGTAAGACATCTAGCACATTAGGACGTATTATTATCAGGAGCGGTACGATTATAGCCTGCAATACAGGAAGAAATGCTGCAGGAATCGGTGAATCAAGGTGCGCTAAAGGTGGCGGAGAAATTTACATCTACGGTGGTAATATTTATGCCACATCTTCCGGTAACGGAGCCGGAGTTGGTGGCGGTGGTACGGCAGATGCCTCAGCTGAAACGATGAAGATTGGAATCTATGGCGGTATCATTTCCGCAGGTGGCAGTACCTATGCAATTGGAGATGGAAAGAGCCAGAGTATTTGCAAAGTGACAGTAACCGGTGGTGCCTGCTATAGTACGAACCCTGGAAAGACGATGTTTGGCTCAACATGGGAAAACGAAGATATTTATGTTGGTACGGAGATTGACACAACAAATCTTTCCGGTATTCAGTCAGTGACGATTGATGGGGTAGACCAGGGAATCAGCAGTTTCTTTATTACTGCACAAGCTGGTACTGTGAACAAGAGATTGAAACTGAATCTGTATGTGGAAAAGGGAGTATCTCATACGATTGTGGTAACGGATACAAACGGTGAGGCACATGAGTATATGGTTAACGCTTAATCTATAATAAAAAAAGGAGTTCATTCGTTCGAGACAAGATAATGCTTTGCATTATAGTCTTTTACGGATGAACTTCTTTTTTTGCTCTATTGACAGATGATGTTTCCTAAAAATGAGACAATAAAAATCTTGAATCTTCCCCCTTTTTTTGCTATTCTAAAAACAGTTTAATCCACAAAGGAGAGGGAGGCGAGGCGTTTTATGTTTCTCAAACAGTTTGCAGAATTCAATTCGATTTGTATACAGTGCCATGACAGTCCGGATGCGGATGCGATGGGGGCTGCGTTTGGTTTGTATGCGTATTTTATGAATCTGGGTAAAAAGGTAAATTTGATTTATGCAGGGGAACATCAAATTACAAAGCCATCGCTGAAATTGATGGTGGAGCACCTTGGTATTCCGATTCGATATGTGAATGAAATGCCGGAACATGATATTTTGATTACTGTAGACTGCCAGTATGAAGGTGGTAATATTACATCGATGCCGGTGAAAAAAGTGGCGATGGTTGATCATCATCCGATTTGTGTAGAAACGGATGAATGGTGTTTTATTTTCCCGGAATTCGGAAGTTGTTGTACCGTGGTCTGGGAACTGCTTTTGGAGGCGGGGTATCCGGTGAATGCGAACTGGCAGGTGGCAACGGCGTTGTATTATGGTTTGTATAGTGATACCAGCAGTTTGTCTGAAATTTATTATCCGGCAGACAGGCAGATGCGTGATTCTCTGCAGATTAACAGAGAGTGTCTCGATGAAATGATTCATGCGAATTTACAGCGTCAGGATTTGGAAATAGCAGGAGAAGCGTTGTCTCACTATTACTATGATGAGGAAAAGCGTTTTGCGCTGCTGCATACAAAACCATGTGATCCAAATCTGCTTGGCGTTATTAGTGATATGGTAAATTGTGTGGCAACTGTTGACTGCTGTGTGGTATATAATGAAACGCCGATTGGATATAAAATGTCGGTACGAAGTGCGAAAAAAAATCTGCCGGCGAGTGATTTAGCGGAAAAAGTCAGCTGTGGAATTGGTGCTGGCGGCGGACACGCGAATAAAGCGGGCGGCATGTTGATGAAACACATGCTCGCCACACAGTATCCGGGGGAAGATGTAAAAGAAATTCTCATTCAGCGAATCCGTGAGTTTATCCGTGAAGCCGCTTGCTGATTTCCATGAGGGGAATCGGCATCAGAGATAAAATACCTACGACAACCCATTCGCGCAGATTAAGTGACTGCGTATGGAAAATAGGCTGGAGAACGGGCACACAGATGACCAGACATTGCAGGACAATGCAGAACAATACACTAAATAAAAGTTTTTTGTTCCCAAGAATCCCCGTCTCTAACAGCGAGTGCTCGCTTCTCATATTAAACGAGTGAACTAACTGAGATAAGGAAAGTACAGCAAAGCACATGGTGGAATTGCCGCTTGTATAGGCAAAAAGTGCTAAGGAGCCGATGAACATACCTTCTAAAACCATCTGAAAGACGGTATCAAAGTGAAAGATACTTTCATTTTTCGATAATGGCGGACGGTTCATGCTGTCCGGATCCGGTGGTTCAACACCAAGACAAAGCGCCGGAAAAGAATCCGTCACGAGATTAATAAACAACAGTTGTACCGGTAAAAGTGGTGCAGACAGCCCGAAAAAGATAGCAACAAAAATCGTCATGATTTCCCCGATGTTACAAGACAAGAGGAAATGTATGGCTTTTTTTATGTTATCGTAAATGCCGCGCCCTTCTCGGACGGCACTTACAATAGTGGAAAAATTATCATCCATTAAGATAATGTCAGATGCATTTTTGGCAACATCGGTTCCGGTGCGTCCCATGGCACAGCCGATATCCGCTGCTTTTAGGGCAGGGGCATCATTGACACCGTCGCCGGTCATGGCAACGACATTTCCCATCGCCTGATACCCTTTTACGAGACGTACTTTGTGGGCTGGAGATACACGGGCAAAGACATGATATTTTTTGAGCGCCGCCGGAAGTGAACGGTCGCTGATGGCATCTAAGTCGGCTCCCGTAATGACCTCATCTTTTGTCTGGCAGATGCCAAGTTCCTTGCCAATCGCCGCAGCGGTATTTTTATGGTCGCCGGTAATCATAATCGGACGAATTCCGGCGTGCTGGCAGCTTTTAACAGCGGCGTAAGCTTCCGGGCGGGGGGGGTCAATCAAACCTGCCATTCCAAGGAAAACCAAATGGGATTCTAAGGAATTGTTGTCCGGGCGGCTTTTGTGCAGACAAAAACCGAGAGCAATGACGCGAAGTGCATTGGCGGTGTAATTTTCAATTTGTTCATTTAATCTATGCCGCATCGTATGTGTCAGTGGCCGTGTGCTGCCATCTTTATCGAGATACGAGTGACAGTTGGCAAGGATAAATTCAGGAGCTCCCTTAGTTATTGCTAAATATCCATTGGGTGTCCGGTGCAGCGTTGTCATCCGCTTGCGGATTGAGTCAAAAGGGATTTCTTCAATAACCGGAAATTCTTTTCGTACTTCCGTATAAATAAGTCCGCTTGATGCACCGTAATGAATCAGTGCATGTTCGAGTGGACCGGATTGGTTGTTGCAAAGCAGAAAATAACGAAGTAATGTTTTTTCATTTTCGGTGCTGTATATATTCCGAACTGTCATGCGGTTCTGGGTAAGCGTGCCGGTTTTGTCAGAACAGATAACAGAAGCACTGCCTAGTGTTTCCACGGCAGGAAGATGGCGGATAATGGCACACTGTTTTGCCATGCGCTCGACGCCAAGGCTTAGCATGATGGTGACAAGAGCAGGCAGGCTTTCCGGAATGGCTGCGACGCCAAGACTGACGGAAGTCATAAACATATCAAAAACCGGCTGGTTTTTCTGCAATCCCAGAAAAAATAGAATGGCACAAATAATCAGGGCCAGGATGCCAAGCACTTTTCCTGTATGATTGAGGCGCCTGGTAAGAGGTGTCTGCGGTGCCTGTTCGTGTGAAAGCATACCGGCGATTTTCCCAATTTGCGTATTCATACCGGTTTCCGTAACACAGAACAGCCCATTTCCGGTCGTAATCATTGTGCCCGAAAATACCATATTGAGCTGGTCGCCGAGTGAAAGATTTTCCATATGCAGCGAGTCGGAAGTTTTTTCGATGCTTCCCGTTTCGCCGGTAAGGGCGGATTCGTTTGCCGACAGATTGTGCGTAAGGAGAAGTCTGCCATCGGCGGGAACAAGACAGCCGGTGTCAAGATAGACTAAATCTCCCGGTACAAGTTCCGGAGAAGATATGGTCTGGCGTTTTCCATCTCTTAGTACCTGACATTGTGGCGTTTGCAGAGAACGAAGGTGAGCCAGCGAATGTTCTGCCTTTTTCTCCTGATAAATGCCAAGCAGAGCATTTAGTATAACGATTGCCAGAATGATTAAAGGGTCGGTCAGATTCATTTCTCCCTGTGCATAAGAAGCAAAAAAAGAAATGCCGGCAGCTGCCAGTAAAGTAAGAATCATAAAATCTTTAAACTGCGCGGCAAACTGACGGAAAAATCCGGGACCTTTTTCGCTTTGCAATTCATTTTTTCCATAATGTCTCTGGCGTTTGATAACTTCTTTTTGGGATAAGCCCCGGTCTTTGAAACGGTTGAGTTTATCCATTACTTCCTGTGATTCCATTTGATACCAGTTCATACTTACCTCCAAAATATTTGACTGTTTTTGTCGAAAGGACTCTCCTCTTTTCCCTTATTTGCATAAAATAGAATAAGGAAGTGGCAGGAGGAGCTTGTGTTTGTTGTTTGCTTATTGGCGTTGTCGGTGAGCCTTGACACGCTGGGAATTGGTATGGCATATGCAATGTCGGGCATTTGCATACCCAAACGAATCCGGTTATTTATTGCGTTATTAAATGGCGTGCTGACAGCGGTTGCACTTTTTGCGGGTTCGACATGCCTTGCGGGGCTGCCGGAACCTTGTTTTCGCCTTATTGGCGGTGGGATTTTGATTTTGCTTGGCGCAAAAACGTGCATCCGTGTGTTGCAAAACAAAGGGGAAGTACAGTATGACAAAGATAATTCCCGAAGCATTGATATAAAAGAAGGCAGTGCGTTGGGAAGTGCCCTTGCGCTTGATTCGGTGAGTGCAGCACTTAGTCTGGTCGGTCAGGGAACCATAATCTGGTTATTTCCTGTATGTACCGCTTTTTTATGTGGAGCCTTTTTGTGGATTGGCGGGCAGAGGATATACCACGTGCGCCGTCTAAACGGAATCAGTGGCATACTTCTTATTCTTCTTGGTTTGTTTCGCGTGCTGCCCGTTTTTTTCTAATAGCATTGAGGGCGAAAATTACTAATAGGACAATACCTGTATAAAAAATAACATGCTTGTATTTATCAAAATAATGAAAGAACAAATCTTTGTATTGATAAAAATAATAACCAAGACCGGTTAATACCGTGTTCCATGTAACAATGCCGATGGCAGAATACAAAAGATAACGGCTGATATTCTGTCCCATGGCACCCGCGACAAAGCCGATATAGGTGCGGCACAGAGGAATCACGCGGCTGACTAGAACGGCACTTTTTTCGTGATTGCCAAAGACACGGTAGGAGGTTAGGATTGGTTTCTCCATAGAAGAAAAACGTTTCATAATGCGTTCCAACAGTGGAGAACCGCCAAACCTGCCAATGCCATACGGAATCAGTGCCCCAATCAGTCCTGCTCCCGTTGCCAAAAGGACAAGATATGGAAAAAACAACCCCTGCCCGGCAGCCATAACCCCCGCTAATGGCAGAATAATCTCACTCGAAACAGGAAAACAGGCATATTCCAACATAATCAGCACAAACATAGCCCAAATGCCATAGTTCTGTAAAAACGACTCAATCCAATCCATTCATCATGACCTCAGTATGATTGTTACAGTGTATGAGGTGATAGTCGGAATTATTCTCTAGAATAGGGGGATAACAAAATTCAACCCATTTAGAAAAGTTGATACGAGAGTTTGCGGTCATTGCTGGCGTTTTATCAATATTCCAGTAAATCACCAAGAAAGGATTTGCAGCTCGTGGGTACAAATACGCAAGTATCTGACATGCGTAGTGGGCATGTTGATACTTCTGCGCATTTGTCTGAGCGGGAGCGTCCACGAGATGTAAACCTTTCTTGGTAATTTACGTAAATTAAAAAAACGCCACTAATTAACTGCCGCAAACTCTCCTATCACAGTCCTTGACAAAGGATTTTAGTGTTGGTATTATAAAATAGTATGCTTGCGTACATTTTGACACAAATAGGAGGTAGTTTTGAAGAAGAAAATCAGCTTATTCGTTTTGTTGTTTCTCTTAGTATTGACAGCGAATTTTCAGACAACAAATGCGGCAGCAAAGAAAAACATATATAAGATAAAAGTAAACAAATTAAAGAATACGGTGACGGTATACCGTCATACGAAAAAAGGAAAGTACAAACCATATAAAGCATTTGTCTGTTCATCGGGCAAAGCGACACCGGTCGGCACTTTTTCTTTGAGAGAAAAATATCGGTGGCATGCACTGCTGGGACCGTCTTACGGTCAGTACTGTACAAGAATTTATGGAGGCTTTTTGTTTCATTCGGTATGGTATTATCAGCCAAAGAAAAATACACAGTCCTATGCTCAGTTTAATCGGTTGGGAACGATGGCATCTCATGGATGTATCCGATTGACGGTGGCAGACAGCAAATGGATTTATGATAATTGTCCATCCGGCACGAAAGTAGTAATCTACAATTCGTCAAAGGCGGGACCGCTTGGAAAGCCGAAGGCACAGAAGTTATCCGGGCATATGGGATGGGATCCGACTGATCCGGATATTCATAATCCATATTTGATTAAGGTAAAGAGTATCAAGCTAAGTACTACGAAAAAGACATTGGAAATTGGTGGTAAAAAGAAGGATGCTAAATTTACGATTCGGGTAAAAAAGATTTTACCGAAAAAAGCGATGATCAAGAAGGTGAAATACACTTCTTCCAATAAAAAGATTGCAACTGTCAATCAAAAAGGTGTCGTAAAAGCAAAGAAAAAGGGAACTTGTAAAATTTTTGTGGAGACAACCGATGGCAGTAAAATAAAAAAGGTATGTAAGATTACAGTGAAGCAGGTGGAAAAGAAACCGGTTGTTGTGCCAACACCGACACCGGCAGTTACACCGACGCCAACACCGACCCTTACACCAACGCCGTCACAAACGGCAGAACCAACACCGACATCAACGCCGGAATCGGCATTAAATGAGTGACAATAAGAAAAGAGGTAAAAAAATGAGTCAGAGTTATAATCCAAAAGAAATTGAAAAAAAATGGCAGAAAGTCTGGGAAGACGAAAAAGCTTTTCAGGCAACTAATGATTTCAGCAAGCCAAAATATTATGCCCTTGTTGAATTCCCATATCCATCCGGACAGGGACTTCATGTAGGACATCCGCGTCCGTATACGGCACTTGATATTGTAGCTCGTAAAAGAAGAATGCAGGGCTACAACGTACTTTATCCGATGGGATGGGATGCGTTTGGTCTTCCAACAGAAAACTATGCAATTAAAAATAAAGTACATCCAAAGGAAGTAACGAAGAAGAATGTTGCAAGATTTAAAGCACAGCTTCAGGCACTTGGCTACTCCTTTGACTGGGACCGCGAAATTAACACAACAGATCCAAATTACTACAAATGGACTCAGTGGATTTTCCTGAAATTATTCAAAGCAGGACTTGCTTACAAGACAGAGATGCCGATTAACTGGTGTACTTCCTGTAAATGCGGTCTTGCCAATGAGGAAGTTGTAAACGGTGTGTGTGAGCGCTGTGGAAGTCCGGTTATCCGTAAGGTAAAGAGCCAGTGGATGCTTAAAATCACGGCATATGCAGATAAATTGATTGATGATTTGGATGGACTTGACTATATTGAGAGAGTCAAAGTTTCACAGAAAAACTGGATTGGACGTTCTCATGGTGCAGAAGTAGACTTCCAGATTAAAGACAAAGAAGAAAAGCTCCGCATTTACACGACACGTCCGGATACTTTGTTTGGTGTAACTTACATGGTAGTATCTCCGGAACATCCATATTTGGATAAGTACAAAGATGAGATAAAAAACTGGGATGAGATTGTAGCCTACCGCGAGATGGCAGCAAGAAAATCCGATTTTGAGAGAACTGAGCTAGCAAAAGATAAAACCGGTGTAGCAATTGACGGACTTTCGGCAATTAATCCGGTAAATGGTGAAGAAATTCCAATCTGGGTATCGGATTATGTACTGATGAGTTATGGAACCGGAGCGATTATGGCGGTACCGGCACATGATACCCGTGACTGGGAATTTGCCAAGAAATTCAATTTGCCGATTCATGAAGTAATCGAAGGCGGCGATGTAGAAAAAGAGGCTTTCACAGATGTTGCTACAGGAACTCTTGTGAATTCCGGATTTTTAACCGGTAAATCCGTAGAAGAGGCAAAGAAAGAAATTATTGCCTGGTTAGAGGATAAGAAAGTGGGAACGGCAAAGAAAAACTTCAAACTGCGTGACTGGGTATTTTCCAGACAGCGTTACTGGGGCGAGCCGATTCCGATTGTAAAATGTGAAAAATGCGGTTATGTACCGATTCCGGAAGAAGAACTTCCGCTTCGTCTGCCAGAGGTAGACAACTATGAACCAACGGATAACGGGGAATCTCCAATTTCCAAAATCCGTTCCTGGGTTGAGACAACATGTCCATGCTGTGGCGGAAAAGCAGAGCGTGAGACAGATACAATGCCTCAGTGGGCTGGTTCTTCGTGGTACTTCCTGCGTTATATTGACCCAACAAATGATGAGGCACTTGCCAGCAAAGAGGCTCTCAAATACTGGCTGCCGGTTGACTGGTACAATGGTGGTATGGAGCATACGACCCTTCACCTTTTGTATTCCCGTTTCTGGCATAAGTTCTTATATGACCAGGGCGTAGTACCAACCAAAGAGCCATATCAGAAGAGAACATCCCATGGTATGATTCTCGGTGAAAATGGCGAGAAGATGAGTAAATCCCGCGGTAATGTTGTAAACCCGGATGATATTGTAAATGTATACGGTGCTGATACACTCCGCACCTATGAAATGTTTATTGGTACGTTTGATGCCGCTGCTGCCTGGTCAGAAGATGGAGTAAAAGGCTGCCGCCGTTTCTTAGAGCGTGTATGGAAGTTAAAAGATATGGTGACAGATGAAGAAGGTTATTCTGCTGACTTAGAGACAAAAATGCATCAAACCATTAAGAAAGTAAGTAACGATTTTGAGACCTTGAAGTACAACACAGCAATTGCTGCCATGATGGCATTGATTAATGACTTCTACAAAAAAGGTTCCGTTACAAGAGACGAGTTTAAGACGCTTCTTGTACTTTTGAATCCGGTTGCACCACATATTACAGAGGAATTGTGGAATGAGAAAAATTACGGTGGTTATTTGTTCCAGACAAGCTGGCCGGAATTTGATGAGGCAAAAACGGTAGAGGCTGTACAGGAAATTGGTGTACAGGTCAACGGTAAAGTACGTGCGACCGTTAAAATTGCCATTGATGCAGCGAAAGAAGATGCGTTGGCTGCCGGACGGGAAGCAATTGCTGATAAACTTGCCGGCAAACAGATTGTAAAAGAAATTTATGTACCGGGACGTATTTTGAATTTCGTTGTAAAATAAGTAATTGCAAATGATTTGGAGGTGCAAAAAATGCCTAAGGTAAGTGTCATAATTCCTTATTTCAAGGGACAGGCATATTTGGAAGAATGTGTTCAGAGTATTGAAGAACAAAAGATAGAAGACTTAGAAATTATTGTTGTCAATGATAAAGATGGTCATGAAGTGCCGGATTCCGTAAAAGAGAATCCGCACGTCAAAGTATTTTTGGCAATGGATGAATTGCCGGAAGACGTCATTCGGGCTAATGAGGAGACGGCAGCAGCGTGGCGCGAGCAGAAAATCCACGAGAGAGTGGAGAAACGCTTAGATAGCGCAGAACGTCGCCGCGAGCAGGCCCGGGAAATGGAGAAAAAAGGAGATTCCATCAGCCTCTACACAGATAAAGAACTGCATCCGAGTGAGGAAGATTTGCTCGATGAGTATGAAGAAAAAATCGGACAGGTATATCCGTTTGGTGTTTCTTTCTGCCGCAACATCGGTTTAGAGAAAGCGACAGGAGAGTACGTTTATTTCATTGACTGTGACGATTACCTGATGGATGGGGCACTGAAACGGCTGCTTGATTTGGCAGAAGAGAAACAGGCAGTTATGACAACCGGTAATAAATACAGTTCTTGGTTTAAACCGGTGAATTTTGATTTTGAAAAAGCAAAACAGGAAACTTTTATTGAGGGCGTAAAACCGTTGGAAGGACAGACGCTCCGCGACCGTTTTGTGGAAATGTATTCGGTGCAGCACTTTTTAATCCGCAGGGATTTTGTGATGGAGCATGGGCTTTCGTTTGATACAACGACACGTTTTTACAGTGATATGACGTTTTGCGTGAAATTGTTGAAAATGGCATCAGGTAAAATGTGGGTTGATGGTGACAGTCTGTATATCTGGCGTCACCGCAACGACCAGATTCATCTGCCGGCACTCTGCCAGAAAAAGCGTGGACATCGCAGCGGTGAATTTTTGGATGCCTATGATAAATGTCTGCATATTATTAAACCGGAAGATAAAGACCTTCGTTTTGCACTGGACCATTATTTGATGAATTTCTTCTGGCGTAAATATCCGGCACGAATTTTGAGAGAAAATGCGCCGAAGTTTGCGAAAGCAATGGCAAATATGCCGGAATGGAAAAACGTAATTAAAGAGTATGGTATATTTCAGCGTTTGCAGTTGTCAATTACCCGCAAGGGGAAATTGCGTATGGCAAAACCGGTTATGAAATTCAATAAGTGGCGCAAAAAGAAAAAAGGTTTGATTGGAAGCCGTATTCAGTGGTATCGTGTGCTGGAACGCCACATTTTCAAGAAAATGCCATTGCGTCATGACTGGGTATTTATCGAGAGTTTCTTCGGAAAGAGTTACTCCGACAGCCCGAAATACCTGTATGAATATCTGCAAAAGACCAGAGGGGACAAGTATCGTTATATTTGGGTATTAAATAACAAATCCGAAGCACTTGCAAAAACCGGAAAACATACGAGAGTAAAGATGAATAGTCTTCGTTATGTGTATTACGCATCCCGTTGTGGATATCGTATTTTTAACGTGCGTCAGCCTGCTTGGAATAAAAAGCGTCCGGGTGTTGTTTTCCTGGAAACATGGCATGGTACACCGCTTAAGAAACTGGCATTTGATATGGATGATATTACATCTGCAAGCCAGAATCATAAGACACTGTTTTATAAGCACGGCCGCGAGTGGAATTATTTGATTTCTGCCAACCGTTTTTCAACGGATGTGTTTGAGCGTGCATTTGTTTATGACAGAGATAAGATTTTGGAATATGGTTATCCGAGAAATGATATTCTATATGCGGATAACAAAGAAGAAATTGCTGCCGAAGTGAAGAAAGAACTTGGTATTCCGGAAGGAAAACGAGTAATTTTGTATGCGCCGACCTGGCGTGATAACCAGTTCTATGACCGTGGTAAATATAAGTTTACGCTGGCTCTTGATTTAGGCAGACTGCAAAAAGAATTTGGCGAGGACAGTGTTGTACTTTTGCGTACACATTACTACATTGCCGATATTTTGGACTTGACCGAGTACGAAGGATTTGTTTATAACGGAAGCCAGTACGAAGATGTGTCTCGTCTGTATCTGGCATCGGATATTTGTATTACCGATTATTCTTCTGTATTCTTTGACTTTGCAAACTTAAAGCGTCCGATTTTGTTCTACGCATATGACTTTGATGAGTATGCAGATGAAATCCGAGGCATGTATATGGATATGGAGAAAGAACTTCCGGGTCCGATTCTCCGCACCAACGATGCTGTTGTCGATGCTTTGCATCATATGGATGCGATTGAGGAAACTTACAAAGAGCGCTACGAAGAATTTTACGAGAGATTTTGCAGCGTGGATGATGGACATGCTTCTGAGCGCGTGATTGAAAAAGTGTTTGGCGAGCGTGAAAACGGTACATTGGATACGGAGCAGTAAGTAAGCTACAAGGAGGAACAACGTGCGTAAAGGAATTTATCATTTGGTAAAACAGATTGTCGTTTTGTTTTATTACTTAATGTGCAATCTGTGTCCGGTAAAACAAAATCGCATTGTTTTTGACAGCAGCCTTGGAAAAAGTTATTCCGGAAATCCGAAACACATTTACGAATATCTCATGGCAAACGGATATGATTTGAATTGGGATTGTATTTGGTTTTACGAGAATGAAAAGTATAATATTCCGGGGATGAGCAGACAGGTCCGCTATGGGCGTCTGCGCTATCTGTACTACATGGCGACGGCGAAAGTGTGGGTGTTTGATACAAGACAGCCGGAGTTTTTGCTGCGCCGCAAGGGAACCTATTATATTCAGACATGGCACGGAACGCCGCTCAAAAAACTGGCACTGGATATGGAAGATGTATTCATGGTGGGTGAGAGCGACATTGATTCCTACAAAGAACATTTTACGAAAAACGTTCATACATGGGATTTTTTGATATCCCAGAACCCATTTTCATCGGAGACATTTCGGCGGGCATTTGATTTCCATCGAGAAATGTTAGAATACGGATATCCGCGAAATGATATATTGTTCCGGGAAAATACGACAGAGGGAATCCGAAGTTTTAAGAGAAAACTGGGACTTCCGGAGGATAAAAAGATTATTCTGTATGCACCAACATGGCGAGATGACGAATTTTCAGAAGATGATAAATACGAGTTCCGCCCACAGATTTCTTTTGAAAAACTGCAAAAAGAACTGGGCGATGAGTACATTATGATTGTCAAATATCATTATCTGATTATGGATGCGATTGACTGGTCGCCGTATGAAGGATTTATTTATCATTTTGACCAAAGCCGCGATATTGCAGAGTTATTTTTGGTGTCCGATATACTAATTACGGATTATTCTTCCGTAATGTTTGATTATAGTATTTTGAACCGCCCGATGTTTTTCTTTGCTTACGATTTTTATAAATACAAAAATGAACTTCGTGGATTTTATTTCAGTTACAGCAAAGAGATGCCGGGACCAATTTCAACAACGACGGATGAGTTGATTGAGGATATCCGTTCGTATGATTATTCGGTTTATGCAGAGCGGTATGAAAAGTTCAAGAAAAAATATAATTCCATCGATGATGGCAGGGCGGCAAGCCGGGTTTTACATTTGATGAAGCAGTTGATTCCGAGCAAACGAATAGACGTTTATTATGAGTAATTGCAGCAAAGGAGGCATTTTGCAATGGAAACAATTAAGAGTTTTACCGTGGACCACAAAAGACTTCTGCCGGGAGTTTATGTAAGCAGAAAAGACAGTACCGGACATGATGTGGTAACAACATTTGATATTCGTATGACAAGACCGAATTTTGAGCCGGTGATGAATACGGCTGAGATTCATACGTTAGAGCATCTGGGGGCAACCTTTTTGCGGAATCATGAAGAATGGGGCGATAAGATTATTTATTTTGGTCCGATGGGATGCCGTACAGGTTTTTATCTTTTGCTTGCCGGTGACTACGAATCGGAAGATATTATCTCACTGCTTCGTGAAATGTTTGAGTTTGTTTGTCATTTTGAGGGCGAGATTCCGGGTGCAGCACCGGAGGCGTGTGGCAATTATTTAGACCAGAATCTGCCGATGGCAAAATATCTGGCTGAAAAATATTTAGACCATGTTTTGACTGGAATTACGCCGGATCGTCTGAAATATTAATCAGACCATAGAAAAAAGGAATAGGCTTCGCATCTTGCGCATAGGATATACAGGAAATGTAGTTCGTTTGTTTGAAGGCGGGGTCTGAGATGATGAAATGGGATAGCCGAATGCATAATACAAGAAGTGTACAGGTATTAAAGGTGGCAATCCCATTTTTTGATGTATCGGAGGGAGAGCTCATTGATGTAGAGGGATTGCTTCAGGCAATTCATCCTTTGACTTGTGGCAGAGAGCGGAAGATGATGGATTCTGTGATGTCTTTTTTTCAGATGCGGCATATGATGGATTTGTTTCGCATGATGCGTGAGGTGCAGAAGGCAAATGAGGCATCCGGGGCAGAAGGCACGGAAAATCCATTTGAAATGTTAAAGATGCTTATGCCGGAGGAAAGTCAAAAGGATTTTGAAATGATTTCTTCTATGATGGAAATGATGCAGGCAGCTTCTGTGGAACAGCCCGAACAAGCGGAAAATGAGGGAGAGGAAGAAGACAATGAGCACATCGATGTTTGACGAGTATGACATTTTTAAAACAATGCATCCAGTAAAATTGCAGGTAATGAAGGAACTGGCTGAGAACATGCAGGGCAAAAGCATGAAAGATGCCGCACCGCTTTTGATGGCGGCAACCACGAAACTGAAAAACCATAATTTATCTTTTTCACCGGAAGAATCGAAAGTGCTGCTTGAGATTCTGACAAGAAATATGAGTCCGCAGGAGAAAGCGAAGGTGGAAATGATGAAAAATGTTGTGGCAAGGCAGCAGAAAAAGTAAGAAAGGAAAGGGCATAAAACAGAACATGAATTGACCTTTTTGGCGTATTTGCTCGAAAAGGTAAAAGAAAACCACGACACCGGAATTCCTCTTGTGCGGGCAATGGTGTTAGAGTTCCAGGAGGACCCGGTGTGTGGTTTCTTAGACCGTCAATATATGCTTGGTGACCGCTATCTGGTGGCTCCTGTCATGGACGAGACCGGTGAAGTGATGTATTACCTTCCACAGGGACAGTGGAAAAATTATTTCACCGGCGAAACCAGACAGGGCGCACTTTGGATAACGGAAACGGTTGATCACTTTACGATTCCGCTTTGGGAAAAGGTGACTTCGGATTGAAAGAAAATATCTTTTACCGAAGTGCCAATCCATAAGGAATAGGTACCCTTGTTTATCACAAAAACTTGATTTTTACAGTTATAGGTGGCAAAGTCCTTTTTTTCTAGGTAGAGGGAAACATGTTTTGTTTCCTGTGGGGCGAGTGCCACCTTTTTAAATGACCTCAATTGTTTTTTTGGCTGCCCTTCTTCCGGGATGCCGACATAGAGCTGTATAGTCTGTGCACCTGCTCTGTTTCCGGTGTTTGTAATCCGGCAGCGGCAGCAAACAGTTTCATCGTCGGTTTTTTCAACGGAAAAATCATGCAAATCAAAGGTTGTGTAGCTAAGACCGTATCCAAATGGGAAGAGAACCGGAATTTCTTCGGTTTCATAATAGCGGTAGCCAACCATTAATTTTTCCGTGTATTCCACATGACGTTGACCGGAATTATCCACTGTGCCCGGATAGGATTTGAATTTTTCGGTCGGTGTATCACAAAGGTGAACCGGATAGGTTTCTGCCAAGTGTCCGGACGGATTTACCTCGCCAAATAGAATCCGTGCTAAAGCAAGTCCGCCATGCATGCCACAGTAGCTTGTCTGAATCAGTGAGTTTGCTTTATTAATCCATGGCATTTCAACCGGACCGCCGTTGATCAGTACCACGGTGAGATTTTTACATTTTTCTGTCAAAGCCTCAATCACTTCGTTTTGTCCATATGGAAGTGTCATGTCCGGGCGGTCAAATCCTTCCACATCGTAAGCGTGGTTTAATCCACCGATAAAGATGACTTCATCGTAGGACGGGCAGGCATCCAGTGCCTCTTTCAGATACTTCTCACGTATCGGGCGGATTTCTTTGTCAAATTGTTCTTTTCCGCGGTCTGTTGTATAATCTACATCCAGACTTTCTGCCTGCCAGTCGACTTCACCGGCTACATGTTTTTCGTTATCCACGTAATAACCCGGCAGCCAGTCAATCTGTGCATCACCGCCGAGCACCATACGCATGCCAAGCAGTGGCGAAATATCATAAAGTGCTTTGATTTCCGCACTTCCACCGCCGGCAGCATGTGTTCTTTTGGCGTTATCGCCGAGGACAAGAATTTTCTTTGTTTCCTTGGAAAGCGGGAGATGTGCCGTGTCATTTTTTAACAGGACAATTCCTTCTTCCGCAATCTGCTGAATGGTCTGCTGATGGTCTTTTGTGTTTGTGCAGCCTTTATTTCTAGTTTTGTCACCGAGCTTAATCCGCTCCATCATTGTTAAAATCCGCTCAATCCGCTCGTCAATTACGGATTCGTCGATTTTTCCGGATTTTACTTTTTCAAGAAGTGGATTTGCTAACTTATAATCGTCAAAATCCGGTGTGACGGACATTTCCATATCAACCCCGTTTAGAGCGGTTTTTTCCGTGTTGTGTACGCCGCCCCAGTCAGAAATTGTAACCCCATCATAGTGCCATAAATCACGCAGAATCTTTTTTAAAAGCGTTGCATTTTCACAGCAAAATTCGCCGTCATATTTATTGTAGGCACCCATCACACTATACGAGCCACCTTCCATTAATGCATCATAAAATGCCGGCAGATATAATTCAAAAAGTGTTTTGTCATCGACTTTGGTATCGACACTTAATCGGTCACACTCCTGATTATTCAGGGCAAAATGTTTCACACAAGCAGCTACATCCTGTGACTGGATTCCTTGCACCAAAGGGGCTGCTATACGTC
>UMKU01049536.1_pt1 | contig 16096 bp, 9 predicted proteins | sample 1966411 | NCBI WGS metagenome assembly UMKU01 (sample SAMEA4836187, study PRJEB28245) | human gut metagenome | biome: gut microbiome; material: fecal sample | place: Denmark | collected 2008
CCCATGGCAATACCTACGTTGCTTAAAGCCAGTACCGGAGCATCATTCATGCCGTCGCCCACAAAGGCAACCTGATTTTCGGCATGCCGGCGCAATTCTTCCAAATGCTTCACCTTTCCATCAGGAAGCAGATCACCGTAAGCTTCCGAGATGCCCAGCTTCTCTGCAAAGTTACTAACAATACTTTGTTTATCACCGGATAATATCTGAATGTTTTGGATTCCCAGCGCTTTCAAGTTCTGAACAGCTGCCGTTGCATCCTCTTTCAAAGTATCTGATAACAACAGATAACCGGCATAACTGTTCCCTATCGCACAGACAACAATCGTATCTGTGATAAAAAGGAGTTCGGGCGGATACTTTATCTGAAACTTAGCAAGTAGACGGCAATTACCTACCAAGACAGAGACGTCACCCACTGTCGCTTCCAGACCAAGTCCCGCATATTCTTTGCTGTCAGTAACGGGTGAGAGTTCTATATGCCGCAGCTTTGCATAGTTCACAACAGCTTTAGCAATAGGATGCGTACTGTCACGCTCTACCGAAGCGACTAATCTGACAAGCTCTTCCTCGGAAATACCGGGTTCGCATTTACAGGACTGTACCTCAAATGTACCTTTCGTAAGGGTTCCGGTCTTATCAAAGACCACTGTGTTTATTTTTGTAATGGCATCCAGATAATTCCCTCCTTTAAATAAGATTCCCAACCGGGAGGCCGCTCCGATACCACCGAAATATCCCAGCGGAATACTTACTACCAAAGCACACGGACACGAGATCACCAGAAAAACCAAAGCCCTGTACAACCAGTCATTAAAAGCAAACACAAACGGAGGACTTATCAATGAATAAAGGAATGGAAGCAGAACGATCAGAACCGCCAAACCCGTAACAATAGGTGTATAGACACGGGCAAATTTACGGATAAACAATTCTGCCGGAGCTTTACGTTCCGATGCATTCTGAACGAGTTCCAGGATACGGGCAAGGGCGCTCTTATCGAAAGGCCTGGTCACTCTTATCCGGATTACTTTATCGGTAACAATCATTCCGGCAAGTACTTCCTCATTCTTGCGTATGCTACGAGGTACACTTTCTCCTGTCAGTGCTGACGTATTGAACGCTGCTACATCATTCAGCATCATTCCGTCCAAAGGTACACGGCCACCTGTTTTTATTTCAATCGTTTCTCCTACTTTTACCTTCTTAGGATTCTCGACAACTACCCCATTTTCTCTGACGACTGCCGCCTCTTCCGGCCTGACATCTAATAGTGCCCCGATATTACGTTTTGCCCTATCAACAGCCTTTTCCTGAAACAGTTCTCCTATGGAATAAAACAGCATAACTGCTACTCCTTCGGGATATTCGCCAATATAAAAAGCTCCAAGCGTAGCTATAAACATCAGTGTGAACTCACTGAAGTAATCCTTATCCTTTATACTCTCCCATGCTTCTTTCATTACGGGTAAGCCGACCGGGAGATATGCTACAATATACCATATCAAGGAAAAATATCCTTCACGGAAAAAAGTGAAGTCCAAAGCATTCATTACAATTCCACTTATCAGCAGAATAAATGAAAGTCCCACTTTCCAATATTCAGAGAATATCGATTCTTGCTTTTCTATATGCTTTTCAGGTGCACATTCATGTGTATGTGCGCAACAACTACAATGTCCCATAATCATCCTTTCTTTTTATCTGTTGCAAAGGTAGCGAATGATTCGTGCAACAAAGTTGCAAACGTTGCAATTGTAAGGCGGTTTATTTCAGCAACGACACTTGGTGTATAAACAAAATAAATCAAAGCATTTGTGCAGGTTTCCTGCTCAATTAACTCCCCATGATTTATTCGGAGTATCACCTAACTCAATCACCAGATGTCCTCCTTTAACTAATTCTTCATGCGCCAACTGAAAAGAAGAGTGTTCCACTCCGTTCCAGCTTACTCTCTGAATATAAACATTCTTCGGAGAGTTATTAACCGTTTCAATAACAACCTCCTTGCCCGGATAATATCTGTTATCAAGCTGAATGGTAATCTTATCGAATATCGGAGATGTTATTTCATATTGTGGCGTAGTGGAGGCACCTCCCTGCACATCAAACAGACCGATAGCCATCAATACACCCAATGCCCCCATCTGTCCCTGATCTTCATCTCCATTGTATCCTCCAAACGGAGTAATATCACCGAAAACTTCTTTCTTGATGCGTCTCACCCAATATTGCGTAAGCCAAGGTGCACCGGCATGACTAAACAGATGCGCCATGTGAAGAGAGGGCTGATTCTCATAATCAATCCAGTTGTGAGCATGTTCTCCATGCTTACTTATGAAGTTATCCTGTGAAGCCAGTTCAAACTGTTGGTTGAGTTTCGTGACAAAAGCCTCATTTCCCCCTATTAAATAAATCAGATCTTTGATGTTATGGGGTACATAATAGGTAAAAATAGCAGCATTACTCTCCACAAATCCCGGCATGTTGAATCCTTTCCCAATCGGTGAGAAGTTCCTCATCCAAGAACCATCCGTTGTACGCGGACGCATCCATCCGCTTTGTTTATCGTACACATAGCGGTAGTTGAACGAGCGTTGCAAGTATTTCCGGTATACATCTTCTTTTTCCAGTCCTTTGGCGAACTGTGCCATGCACCAGTCCTCGTAAGCGAAGTAAAGAGTCATCGCACATCCCTCCGCATGAGGACTTTTAGTCGTTGGCTCCGGCACAAATCCCTTATCAACGTATTGCTGCATAAAATTACCGGGATTTGTCTTATAGCCTACATAATCACGGATACCACCCGGCTCAGAATTCTTCAAACAACCCTGATAAGCGGATTCTATATCAAAATCGCGGATTCCCTTATTATAGGCAGCCGCAATGAGAGGAGTGGCCTGATCACCCACCATCACATAAGTATAATTACCACCACTGGGGCCGCGAGCAATCATCCCGCCATTCGTATAATAATCCACTAAAGTAGAGACAAATTCACTCATTACTTTCGGATATGCTATCGACCACAATATATTCAGATTAAATTCACTTCCCCAAAAAGCATCCGAATTATATGTATTTCTTGTCGGTGTACCATTATCCAAAGGAACTTGACGCACTACAGGCTCCTCGCCTGTATTATCTATATATTTTCCATTGAAATCCGAAAACGTGTGACGGCCCAGAAGAGAATGCCAAAGGTCTGTATAAAACTTAATCTTTTCCTCTTCACTACCACCTTCTACGGTTATCTTGCCTAGTTCACGATTCCATTCGGCAAAAGCATCCTCTTTCACACGGTCAAAATTCCAGTGGGCAAGTTCCTTTTCCAGATTGATGCGAGCTTGCTCTTCACTGACATAGGATATGCCCACCTTCATCAACAAAGTTTGTTTTTTCAGTTTTCCAAACGAAGCGTATCCTCCGATATCTGCTCCTTCAATTGAGTTTTTATGTACCAGTTTCTTCTCCTTGCCTTCCTTCTCCCAGCCTCCGAATGCTGTCATATTCTGATTGAACCGGGCCACAAAATACACTGTCACCGGCTTTTTGCGACGTGATGTAGGTGCCAGAACAGAATATCCTCCGATTTCTTTTGATGATATCCGGTGAATAGCGGCCTTTTCTGTTTTTCCATGTGCCAGAAGAGCACCAACATCAAAAAGTACATTTGCTTTTTCTCCTGCAGGATAAGTATACCGATGCATACCGACTCTGGATGTAGAGGTCAGTTCCACTCTTATCTGATAAGTATCAAGTTCTACTTTATGATATCCGGGTTTCACTATTTCCGTCTCGTGAGAGTAGGTTGATTTATAGGCATCCATACCTTTGTGTCCCTTTACCTCTCCGGTTGTAGGCATCACCGGGACACCGGCAAGCTGCCAGCAATGTACGTGACTGAAACAACGTATCTCCTTGGAGTTATACAGATAACCTGAATTCCAGCTTCCTTCCGTCCATGTATCCGGGCTCAGACTAACCATTCCAAACGGGCGGGAAGCCGAAGAGAAAAAGAACCATCTCGATTTGTGAGTATCAATCTGAGGACGCACATAATCGACAGGGGTTACTTTCGGTTGCATCGCAAATAAATTTAATGCAATAATCTGTACACAGAAGAATATAGAAATATATTTATTCATTATAAAGTATATTATGTCTTTAAGACCTTCAAGTTGGACAAGCCTAATTATAGAGTTTTTTATTTTTTACGCTATTCAAACAGAACAACAGTAAATATTATGATACAAGTCAGTTAGACGCCGGCATCTAATCTGAATCAATAGTATTTGTCAATTCCACCAAATCCTGCTATTATTTTGTTGTCTTTCGTTTTATTGATAAAGTTATTTAATCGCTTTTCAAATTCTTCAGGTCGTTTCCTCGCTGCTTCAATATATGCTATTCGAATACGTTTATATGCATCAGAAAAACGTTGATAATTTTCCCATATTATTTTATCTTCTTTCAATCTGTCGATTATATCATCTGGAAAGACAAAAGGATCAGACAAAACATTTCGTATTTTATCCTCAAACTTAGGATGCACCATTTTATTTCCCAATAACCACTTAAGTCTTTCTTTGTTGGCTTGTGAGTATGTGCTTTTAGGGTTTCTAGGTGTGAAATGCTGAATTTTATGTTCTTCATCAAGCGACTTTATTGTACTGTCAATCCACTCAAAACAAAGGGCTTCTTCCACAGCGTCATTGTATGTAATACTTTTCTTTCCCGAAGATTTGCCGGGAAATACAAACCAAATTTCATTGGCAGTCTCAAAGTTGTCAATCAGCCACTTTCGCCAATCATTTCTGTCTTCAAAATATTTTATTTCCATTGATATAACAAGTCATTTAAACGAACAATTTTACTGCCTTTACTTTCATAACGAAGCATTTCATCAATTTTCCTTTTATCATAAACAGCATCTGTCCCTGCTATATAGAACTCATATTCTTTGTTACGAAAAACATCCGATCGCACACACCGGTATCCAACGATGCAAAGGCTTACATCTGCCAAATGTACTAAATCTTAGAAAAACAACCCCAAGTTACCTCTTAAAACATTGCTATTTAAGCAATGAAAAGTGATATAGACAGTAGATGTTAGCATCCACATATTAGAGAAGTACAGTTTCAATATCTGTTTCAACCGATGAAACAAAGTGTTCCATGCTTTGAAACAGAGTGTTTCATGCCTTGAAACAAAGTGTTTCGTACGGTGAAACAAAGTGTTTCAAGCTTTTGAAACTGCCTGAAACAAATATCAGGCAGAAATCATCTATATACCAACGACTTATAGCAATATAGCAAAATATTCATTTTACCGTTACTTCTATGCAGAAAAGGAGGACAAACAAAGTGAATAGCCTTCACCTACAGTGATATGGGACGAAGTATGGAGAAACAGGATGTGTAATATAAGGTAGTATTAAAACAACAGACAGTATTGCAGATATCTTAATCTACAATACTATCTGCAACCGTATAATTCATTATACATCAACACAATACACACGATTTGTTACAGATGGCAGATAATTACCACTTATATTCTTCTGTGTAGTACTCAAATGCCGGCTCTTTCTTGATACCTTTCTGACGAAACAATCGACGGATAAATTCCTGTTGTTCAGGGTCAATCGAGTATTCTTTACGATAAAAGCGATAGTATAGCGACCGTCCGAAATGTTGGAGCAGACGGTCTTTAATGGATACAGCATCTTTGAGAGGCACATCATCCAGCAAAGCCCGGACACCCCATGCCACACGTATCTTGCGAATAGACTTATAGAAAGGACAAGCTTTCGCGTCCTCCGGAATACAGTTCGGATTAACTACTGACAGTGTAGGATATTGATTAGTACTATGCACCGCCACCAAACGATGCAAACATTTCTCTCCTTTCGGACAGCAGGCATTGAAGCAGTGGGTATATCCATAGGGCACTGCCTGATAATTAAATTCATCTTCCATTATTTTATTCATGTTTGATATTATGTTAATGATAAAAGAAAAGACAGAAATTGCCCTAAGCAAACTTAAGGCAACTCCTGTCTTAACTATAAAAAATATTCTAATTAAAGCTCTATATCTTTCCGGTCATTCCGAATAAATTCCAGCAGTCTTTCCACTGCTTCTTCTTCCGGAATATTTTTCTCCACACAAACCTTGCCTTTATAAAGACTAATCTTTCCGCGTCCTGCACCTACATAACCGTAATCTGCATCCGCCATTTCACCGGGACCATTCACAATGCATCCCATGATACCAATCTTCAGACCTTTTAAATGCGAAGTAGCTGCCTTGATACGGGCAATCGTCTTTTCCAGATCATAGAGCGTACGTCCACAGCCCGGACAAGAAATATATTCAGTTTTAGAAGTACGGAGACGACCCGCCTGTAAGATTCCGAAAGCGATGCCATCCACTACCGCATGACTCAAACTTCCCTGATTGAACAAGAAAAGACCATCGCAAAGACCATCAAAAATCAATGCACCCATATCTGCAGCAGACTTGATCTGCAAATCCTCGGCATTATCTTCTGCATAATGCTGGAAAAAGACAACGGGATTCTGCAGCCCTTCCGTCATAAGCTGATGCACTAAAGCGCGATGCTCGCCCAAACGATTCGGATGATTGCTTTGAGAAATAATAACTACTTCGGGATGTGCCTTCAGACAGGCAATCACCTCATCCGTCTGTGCCATGTAAGGCATAAACAGGAATTTTAGTTCAGCATCACACCCGCCCATCAACGGCAACTGCACATGATTGAAAGCAGGCCATGTACCGGCTTCTCCCTGCCATACATCCGCATCGAGGATATACTCTACACCTGCTTCCCGCTGCTCGGGCAATGTTCTTCCGGCATAAGTGTAATCCGGCGTGAACTGCGGATTTACTTCCGTGCCTCCATCCATCCGCTCGGCTATGACTACAGGAAGATGTTCACCTCCGATATTGCGGACGGCTTGTGTCTTTCTGCGTGAAGGAGACAGATAATTGAATTCCGGCGCATCCATTCCCGGAATAAACGGATGGTCCTGCCTTAACAAGATATAGTCCACCAACTTACGTGCAACCGGAATCTCAGCCTCGGGAGCTTCGCTCAAAGACACACGGATAGTATCTCCCAACCCGTCACTCAGCAAGGCACCGATACCCAAAGCCGATTTGATGCGTCCGTCTTCTCCGTCTCCGGCTTCTGTCACCCCAAGATGTAAAGGGAATGACATACCTTCCTGTTCCATAACAGCAACAAGCAGGCGAACGGTTTTCACCATCACCACCGTATTGGACGCCTTGATTGAGATCACCACGTCTGTAAAATGTTCTTCTACACAAATGCGCAGAAACTCCATACAAGACTCTACCATTCCTTCGGGAGTATCTCCGTAGCGGGACATGATACGGTCTGATAGAGAGCCGTGATTGACTCCGATACGAATAGCCGTATGATTCTCTTTGCAGATATTCAGAAACGGAACAAAACGATCATGAATTTTCTGTATTTCCTGCGCATACTCTTCATCGGTATATTCCAGTTTTTTAAAAGTACGCGCCGCATCTACATAATTGCCCGGATTGATCCGCACTTTCTCTGCGTATTGAGCTGCGACATCGGCAACCTTCGGATTAAAATGTACATCGGCCACCAACGGAACCATATATCCCTGGCTACGCAGTCCGATATTGATATTCATCAGATTCTCCGCTTCTTTAATGCCCTGCGTAGTCAGACGGACATATTCTCCACCTGCATCAACAATACGTTTCGCCTGTTCCACACAAGCCTGTGTATCCTGCGTAGACGTGTTTGTCATCGACTGGACACGAATGGAATTGGGGCCGCCCAACGGCACAGCCCCAATATTTACTTCTGATGTTTCTCTTCGAGAGTAATTGAATAAATCCATTTTTTCAATTGACAATTGACAGTTGACAATTGACAATTGAGAATCGAGCATCAACAACCGGCTCAATAAAACGCCCAAAGCGCCAGCCCATTGTCAATTGTCAATCGTCAATTGTCAATTAATTAGTTTTATATTCAAACTTAACTTCTTTCAGTTCTTCGTTTGCTTTTACGATTTTCTTTTTCAGACCTTCCTTGTAAGCAGCAAAAGCCTCAGCCAAAGCCGCATCACTCAAAGCAAGCATCTGAATAGCAAGGATAGCTGCATTCATCGCTCCATTGATGGCAACCGTAGCTACCGGGATTCCGGGAGGCATCTGGATAATAGAGTAAAGAGCGTCTACACCATCGAGCACAGACCCTTTTACAGGTACTCCGATCACCGGCAGCGTAGTATTGGCTGCAATTACACCGGGAAGGGCGGCAGCCATTCCGGCAGCAGCAATGATTACTTTAATGCCACGGCTACGGGCATTCTTGGCAAACTCTTCCACAGCCTCCGGCGTGCGGTGAGCAGAAAGGGCGTTCATTTCGAACGGTACATGCATATCATTCAGCAGTTGCGCAGCCTTCTCCATAACAGGAAGGTCGGACGTGCTACCCATGATGATACTTACAATTGGAGTCATTTGATTTACAATTTTACGATTTACTATTTACTATTTTACTGTTCAGATACGGACGTTCGGGCATGAAGGCCGGTACGCCGGTATCTGCGAGGCTCGTTGTCTGATAAGGAGTTTATCCGTTGATGACTGCTTTGTATGCTTCGGCATCCAACAGGTCTTCCGCAGCTTTCACGTCAGCAGGTTTCATCTTGATCAGCCAGCCTTCGCCATAAGGATCTTTGTTTACCAACTCCGGATTTTCCTCCAGAGCTTCGTTCTGTTCGAGTATCTCGCCGGCCAGCGGTAAGAAAAGATCGGAAATGGTTTTTACCACTTCAATGGTTCCGAAAGTCTCTCCGGCTTCCAACGTTTCTCCTACAGTAGGGATGTCAACGAATACGATATCGCCCAGTTGTTCCTGTGCATAATCTGTGATACCTACGTAAGCGATGTCTCCTTCTACACGAATCCACTCGTGTTCATTCGTGTACTTTAAATTCTGTGGAAAGTTCATAATAATTAGTTTTTAGGATTTATATTGTTTTTAAAATAAAAAAACTCTGAACATAAAGTTGTACGCCGGATGGAGTACCAAAAAGGCGCATACCAAGCCGACAACAAAACCGGAAAGCACTTCGCCTAAAGTGTGATGTCCCAAAACAATCCGTGCAGAGCCCAATATGCCCGCAATCAGAATAAACAGGCACAACCACACCACCGGATTATAGCTGAACAGTGCACTGAACGACACCAGTCCACCGATAATACCTCCCATTCCTGCCATGTGTTCACTCAGTTTCCATTTCAGATTGACCAGAATGCAAATGATCGATACTACCAGAGAAACAAAAATAATTCCTGTCATATACCAGGGAATATTCAGTTTCCGCATCATCAACAGACAGAATACGTAAGAAATGATAGTCAGCAAGATAGGTACATAACGTTTCTTACGTTCGCTCAGGTCCTGACGGGCAAACCCGTTAATCTTGCGGAACAGGAAAATGGTAATGGTAGGCGTCAGTATGGTGAAGCAATAAACGATTCCCAGCACAATCCCCTTATAGAGTATCGGCATGATACGGAGATAAGAAAACAGGAATAACACCAGAAACGCCAAAAACGGGATAGAAAATGGAGTAAACACGATGGAGGTAACCCGTGCCACCCGCAACATTGTTTTATCCGCTATGATATGCTCTCTTTCTTTATCCATCAGCACCTAATAGTTAATACTTTATAGTTAATACTTTAAAACTCATTTCCTCAGCCTTGCCACCGGTATATTCAGCTGCTGACGGTATTTTGCCACCGTCCTCCGGGCAATAGGATAGCCTTTTTCTTTCAGGATATCTGCCAGTTCATCATCTGTCAGCGGTTTCTTTTTATCCTCCCCGTCAATGCATTCTTTCAGAATCTTACGGATCTCACGTACGGACATCTCTTCTCCGTCCTCCGTCGTGTAACCATCACTGAAAAAGAATTTAAGTGGATAGATACCGAAGTTAGTCTGTACATATTTGCTGTTGCTGACACGGGAAATCGTGGAAATATCCAGTCCGGTACGTTCTGCCACATCTTTGAGAATCATCGGTTTCAACAGTGACTCGTCACCCTCCAGGAAGAAAGGACGCTGCAAGTCGATAATCGCCTGCATAGTGGTCATCAGCGTATTCTGCCGCTGTTTCACCGCATCAATAAATCCCTGCGCGGCATCCATCTTCTGCTTCAGGAACATCATGGCTTCTTTCGACTCTTTGGACTGGTTTGCCTTATTTTTGGTATGTTCCTCCACCATCTCGGTAAAGTCACGACTCATACGGAGTTCGGGAACATTACGGTTATTCAGGCTTATGTTAATGGTTCCGTCGTCATAGGTGTCCACCAGAAAATCAGGAACTATTTGCTGAAAGCTTCTTCCGATAGCCTCTCCGAGCGAAGCACCCGGACGGGGATTCAACTTGGTGATCTCGGCAATCGCCTCACTGAAAGTTTCTTCTTTCACATCCAGTTTCTTGATGATCTTCTCCCAGTGTTTTCGGGTGAATTCTTCATAACAATCACTGATGATACGTTCTTCCAAGTCCAGTATCGGTGCCGGCTTTTTCTCCTCGCTCTTTTTCCGGAGGATCTGTATCATCAGGCATTCCTGAAGACTACGTGCTCCGATACCTGCCGGATCAAAATCCTGCAAGATGCACAGAGCCTCTTCCAGTCCCTCTTCCGTAGATTCGATGCCGGCATAAATAGCCAGTTCATCGCAGATACTCTCCAGCGATTTGCGAAGCAGTCCGTCGTCGTCCAGCGAACCGATCAGGTATTCTACCAGTTCGCACTGATGTTCGGTCAGGTTACGTTCACGAAGTTGTTCTTTCAGAATTTCATAAAAAGAAGTTGTATCGGAGAAAGGAATATCTTCCGCCTGCTCGTCCCGCGAGCGGTTGTTCTCCTGCAATTTATAGTCGGGAATATCGTCTTCGGTGAGATAATCGCTTAATGAATCATAATCGTTGGCATCGTTATCCATGCCTTCTTCCGAGTTGACATCTTCTGCATATTCATCGGCAGCAGTGTCTTCTTTACCTTCTTCAAGCGCCGGATTCTCCAATAGTTCAGCATGGATACGGTCTTCCAGCTCGACTGCGGGAAGCTCCAACAGCTTCACGACCAGAATCTGCTGTGGCGAGAGCGTTTGTATCTGCTGTTGCGCCTGCGATTGTATTTGACGGGAACCTTGTGCCATATTCGTTTTTGCTTTCTACTGTTTCTCGCTACAAAAGTAACTTTTTAACGAGAGATTACACAGATTAGTGGGATTATTTTTAATCCTATAACACAAAAATCTTTATCTTTGTTGCACGAACTTAAAAATTAGGACAGTATGTTTGCCAAAGAGACGTATATGCAGCGCAGAGCCCTGCTGAAAAAGAATTTAGGCTCCGGAGTTTTGTTATTTCTTGGAAATGACGAGTGCGGGCTGAATTATGAGGATAACACGTTCCGTTATCGTCAGGACTCCACCTTTCTTTATTATTTCGGTCTTTCGTGTGCCGGACTATCGGCTATCATTGATATTGACGAAGATAAAGAAATTATTTTCGGTGACGAATTGTCTATCGATGCCATCGTGTGGATGGGTTCACAACCTACATTACGCGAAAAATGCGAACGTGTCGGCATCAAGGAGCAGATGGCTTCCGCCGATATAGTAGGTTATCTGCACAAATGTGTCCAGAGTGGTAAAGCAATTCATTATCTTCCTCCTTACCGCCCTGAACATAAACTGAAATTGATGGACTGGCTGGGTATACCGCCTGCACGCCAGGAAGGTTCCGTACCTTTCATCCGTGCTGTAATAGCTCAGCGTAACTATAAATCAGCAGAAGAAATCGTAGAAATAGAGAAAGCCTGTGACGTGACTGCCGATATGCACATCACCGCCATGAAAGTTCTTCGTCCGGGAATGTATGAATATGAAGTAGTAGCGGAAATGAACCGGGTGGCAGAGTCTAATAACTGCGAGCTGTCTTTCGCTACGATTGCCACTATCAACGGGCAGACCCTGCATAACCATTATCACGGGAATAAAGTAAAACCGGGCGATTTGTTCCTGATTGATGCAGGTGCGGAAGTGGAATCGGGCTATGCCGGTGACATGTCGTCCACCATTCCTGCGGATAAGAAATTCACAACCCGCCAGCGCGAAGTCTACGAAATCCAGAATGCAATGCATCTGGAATCTGTCAAGGCACTTCGTCCGGGCATCCCTTATATGGATGTATACGATTTGTCCGCCCGTGTCATGGTAGACGGAATGAAAGCTCTCGGACTGATGAAGGGAAATACGGAAGATGCTGTTCGTGAAGGAGCACACGCTTTGTTCTACCCGCACGGATTAGGCCACATGATGGGACTGGACGTTCATGATATGGAGAACCTGGGTGAAGTATGGGTAGGTTATAACGGTCAGCCGAAGAGTACACAGTTCGGACGCAAGTCTCAACGCCTCGCCATCCCACTGGAACCGGGATTTGTACATACAGTGGAACCGGGTATCTACTTCATCCCCGAACTGATCGAAATGTGGAAAGCGGAAAATAAGTTCGCCGATTTCATCAATTACGATAAAGTAGTCACTTACAAAGACTTCGGCGGTATCCGCAACGAAGAGGATTATCTCATCACGGAGACAGGCGCCCGCCGGCTCGGCAAAAAGATTCCGCTGACTCCGGAAGAAGTGGAAGCTTTAAGATAACCGGCTGCTTTACTCAACAAGGCACTAAAAATCACATAAGAAAACGATAAATGCCTGTACTATAATCAAGTATAGGCATTTATCATTTCAGGGGGACGGTCATTTTTTTAAGTATTAGTGTCATAATTCTTATCCTTATACACGACAATAGGCACTATATTTGCCAATATCCCCATCATAACAAACTATTAATACTTTAAACTAATGGCACGAACTACTTTATTACTTTTGTCTATTCTTTTTCTACTGCCTGTAAACGCATCTGTCAAAAAATTGCAGGTCGAATACCTTACCAATCCTATCGGGCTGGACATTACAGTTCCCCGATTCAGCTGGCAATTGGAATCAGCAGAAAGAGGAGTGAAACAAATAGCTTATCAAATTACCGTAGCAACTGATGCAGCCTGTTCAAATACAGTCTGGACTTCCGGAAAGGTAGCATCCGACAAATCACTGAACATCTGCTATGCAGGACCGGCTCTCGCACCTTCCACCCGTTATTATTGGAAAGTAACCGTATGGAACAATAAAACCGGTGAAGAAGCCTCAACAGAAAAGGCTTTTTTCGAAACAGGATTATTATCCGACGGATGGTCGGGAGCACAATGGATCAAAGCTACTCAAATAAACAAAAACTCTAAAATCAATCCGGAAGACAAAAAACAGGCCAAAGCACGCATGTTACTGGAAATGGATGTTACACTGACTTCCGGTAACGCATCCGTTCTTTTTGGCGCACGTGATGCTTCCAATGTATTCATGTGGTCTGTCAATACACTGGATAACGAAAAAGAGCCTCTAATCAGAAGACATATTTACGAAGGAGGACGGCTGCAAAGCTCAGACACCCCCATAGGCAAGTTCTTTTCCAAATCCGATTTACTGAATAAAGAACATCATCTGGCAATTGAAGCGAAAGAGGGAGTGATTAAGACTTCTATTGACGGAGTACTGGTAGATACTTATACGGATACTGACTCAAAACTATCGAATGGATATATCGGTTTCCGGGCATTCAGAGGTAATAATACCAATGAAACGGCTATGTTCGATAATATTGTACTGACAGAGTATGAGTTGAAAGACGGCAAAGAAGAAGCCAAAGTCGTTTTGAAAGAAGATTTTGAGAAACCTCAGTCCCTGTTTGAAGGAGGCGAAATCGTTTCAGTGGGAAATAATCACAAACTGAATATGGTTTCCGGCTCCGGTGATTATCGGGTGTTACAGGGTGCCATGAGCGGAGTACCTATGTTCCGTAAAGAATTTAAAGCAAAAAAGAAAATCGCATCTGCCCGCATCTACAGTTCGGCTCTGGGAGTTTATGATTTATTTATCAATGGACAGCGGGTAGGAAATAAGCTGGAAGATGGCAGCATACGCTATGACGAGCTGAAACCGGAGTGGACAGATTTCAGCAAAACAGCACATTACTTGACCTATGACATCACCCATCTGCTCCAAAAAGGGACTAATGCGGTCGGTGCGCAAGTATCCTCCGGTTGGTGGAACAGCGATGTCTGTCACGGAGAATATGGCGGTCATGAAGTAGGATTCATCGCAAAGATACTGCTGAAATATACAGATGGTACTTCGGAAACAGTAGTGACAGACCTTTCCTGGCTATCATCCATGGATGGTGCCATACGAATGGGAGACATCTACCACGGAGAAACGTATGACGCCCGAAAAGAAAGTGCATGGACAAAGCCCGGATATAATACCGCCAATTGGAATAAAACAGCTGTCAACCCTCACTTTAAAGGAGAATTAATCGCCTTTGCCGGACCAACCGTTCAAGTGCGCCCGCATTTGAACCGTACCCCTCTGTCTACTACCGTTTACCGAGGTGAGAAAGATGGAAAAATCAATGTGCTGAGTGTTACGGACAAACCGGCTCCCATTCGGTTAAAGAAAGGTGAAACGGCTATCTACAACTTAGGTCAGAACATGGTCGGCTGGGTTCGGTTCAAAGTAAAAGGTACTTCGGGCACGGAGATGAAACTCCGTTTCGGAGAAATGCTGAATGATACAGGAGACAAATCACGCGGTGATGATGGTCCTGCCGGAAGTATATATACCGCCAACCTCAGAAGTGCGAAAGCAACATTGAAATATATTCTGAAAGGAAGCAAAGAAGGCGAGTCCTTCCATCCGTCCATGACTTTCTTCGGCTTTCAATATTGTGAGATAACGGCTAGTGAAGATATCGAGGTGCTTTCCCTGACAGGTGAAGTAGTTGGCTCTGCTACAGAAGAGGGAGCTTCGTTCGTCACCAGCAGCAGTTCGATCAATCAGCTGTATAGCAACGTCATGTGGGGACAGAGAGGTAACTATCTGAGCATCCCTACCGACTGTCCGCAAAGAGACGAGCGTTTGGGATGGACCGGAGATACGCAAGTATTCTGTCGTGCCGCTTCCTATAATGCAAACGTATCCGCTTTCTTTGAAAAATGGATGAGAGATATGCGCGACGGTCAAAGAAGTGACGGTGCCTATCCGGATGTAGCCCCTCACTCATGGGTAGGTTATGGGCAGGCAGCCTGGGCAGATGCCGGCATCATCGTTCCCTGGACAATCTATCTGATGTACGACAATAAAAAGATATTGCAGGACAACTATGCATCTATGGAAAAATACATGGAATTCCTGTCACATCAAAAAGGAGACGGATATAACTATAACGGTGCCGGAACAAATTACGGTGACTGGTTATCATACGAAGATACTGAACGCCGTTTTGTCAGCGTATGCTATTACGCATATACGGCACAATTGATGGCCAAAATTTCGGAAGCGCTGAAAACAGATGACTGTGATGCCTATGCCGCTAAAGCGAAAGCCTATAGAAATCTGGCACAGGAGATCAAGGAAGAATTCCAGACACGCTATGTGGACGCAGACGGAGACTTAAAGCAAAAGAGCCAGACAGCCTACCTGCTTGCCCTGAAACAGGATTTGTTTCCAACAGAAGAAGCCAGGAAGAAAGGACTGGAAACACTGACCCGCAAAATTGCCGGTAACGGCAATCGCCTGAGCACAGGATTCGTGGGCACAGCCATCCTGAACCAGACATTAAGCCAGTTCGGAGAATCGGATACAGCTTATAACCTATTGCTCCAACGAGGCAATCCTTCCTGGCTATATAGCATAGACCAAGGAGCAACGACTATCTGGGAGCGCTGGGATTCATATACTAAGGAGAAAGGCTTTGGCCCTGTATCCATGAACTCGTTCAATCATTATTCATACGGGGCAGTTTCCGAATGGATGTACCGTACAATGGGCGGTATCGATATTGACGAAA
>UMKU01023053.1_pt1 | contig 15036 bp, 10 predicted proteins | sample 1966411 | NCBI WGS metagenome assembly UMKU01 (sample SAMEA4836187, study PRJEB28245) | human gut metagenome | biome: gut microbiome; material: fecal sample | place: Denmark | collected 2008
TTTATTCAGGCTGAAGCGGAACGTGTAGCCTTCTTCGCCGTAATGCTCATTGCCAACCCACAGCACCGTCTTGTCCGTGAGGTTATAGACGGCAGAGTGAATCGTCAGCGAGTTGGAATCGCCCGGATTGCCCCAGTCGCGGCGGCTGACCGCATCGAGCAGACCCATCGCCGCTTCTTCGTCCGCCACGACGCCGTTCAGCTCCGCCAGACGGTCGCGCAGAAGCTCATAGCGGTCAAGACCCGGTTTGTTCGCGTCCGCCGTGTAGTAATCCGGCGTGATAATGAAGTTGGTAATCATCTGCCAGTCCGTCGCGCCGGAGAGCGGATCAGCGTCGTTCCAGATGACGTTCAAGTGGCGGTTCGCGCCGTCCGCGTCGTCGTCGCTGCTGTCAGACACCCATTCCAGAATCGCGCTCTTGCCCGTGGAATCCGCAATCATATAATGGAAGCTCGTCTTCGCGGAGTCGTGCAGGTCGTACTTTTCCACCAGTTCGACCGCTTCTTCAACGGAGTCTGCGTAGTCCAGAATCATACGGAGCATCGTGGTCGAGGTCAAATCCGGCTTGTCGGTCTGCTGATTCGTCGCGGCGACCTTCTCTCCGCCCTGATAAGACATGAAGATGCCGCACGCCACGCCCGCGTCATTCACGCCATCCAGCGGCGCAAAAGGAGCGGCAAGCGTGAGAATCTTCTGCCCAAAGGTGGTCACGTCCTTCGTGCTGTCTAAGCCGAGGAACTGCAAGTCCACCGTGGAATAGGAAGCATGACGTCCGTTGCCCGGATTCGTGTAGACGATGACGGTGTTCGTCTCGTGGAAATCGTAGTTGCGGCCGAAAACGCGGTCGCCGTCCGCCGTATCCGCGGTGAAAGCGGAGCAGGCGATTTCCGATGTTTTGATGTTCATGGGGATAATGCCCTTGGTGATGCTGTTCGTGATAAAGGAGATAAGCTCCGTGTCATTGGACGCGCCGCCCTGCGCCAGGAACTCATCGAAATGGTAGCCGCCGGAGACATTCAGCACATACACCGAACCATCCTTATGGCTTTCATCGCGCTGCGTCACCTGCTGAAAGGACAGCAGCGTTGTGATTTCGTCGTGCCAGATGACGTAGACCGTGCCCACCAGCACGATTACCAGCGCCAGCAGGACGCCGAGGATGGTCAGCAATACTTTCTTCGCGGTTGATTTCTTCTTCATGGGGTCATTTTTCCTCCCGTTGCGAATTTGTTGATACAGTAAAGTATCATAGCATAAAAACGCAGATTTGTAAAGTATGAATTTTTCGCGTCAAATTTGTGATTTCGCAAGGATTTTTGCCCCTCGATGTTGTAATTATAATGCAATGAGAGGAGGGAAACGACGATGACCATCAGGGAGCGATTGGAGCAGGAGGAGGCACAGCGTCTATCACCGCGGGCGGTCTGCGCGAAGGACACGCGCGGGCGCGAAAAGCCGATTGTCCCCTGCCCGATGCGCACGGACTTCCAACGCGACCGCGACCGCATCATCCACTGCAAAGCGTTTCGCCGCCTGAAATACAAAACGCAGGTGTTCCTCGCGCCTGAAGGCGACCACTACCGCACGCGGCTGACGCACACGCTGGAAGTGGCGCAGATTGCCCGGACGCTGGCGCGGTGTCTTCAGCTGAACGAGGACTTGACGGAAGCAATTGCGCTGGGGCACGATTTGGGGCATACGCCGTTTGGGCACATCGGCGAACACGCGCTGGACAGGCTAATGCCTGAAGGTTTCCGGCACAACGAACAGTCGAAGCGCTGCGTCGAGGCGCTGGAGAGCGACGGAAACGGGCTGAACCTGACGTGGGAGGTGCGCGACGGCATCCTCTGTCACTCCGGCAAGCAGTTTCCCGCAACGCTGGAGGGGCAGTGCGTCCGCCGTGCCGACCGAATCGCGTATCTGAATCACGATTTGGATGATGCCCTGCGCGCCGGGGTCTTGCAGCCCTTTGAACTGCCGGCGGACTGCTTGAAGGTGCTGGGACAGACGCACGGTGAGCGCATCAACACCATGATTTGCGACATTGTGGCGTGCAGCGCGGACAAACCGAAGCTGACCATGTCGCCGCTGGTGCAGGAAACCATGGACGGCCTGCGGGAGTTCATGTTTGCGCGCGTATACCGCGACCAGTGGCGGCAGGCGGAAGAAGAACGCTGCAAGCACGTTGTGGAAGCGCTGTTCAGCTATTACAGCGCGCATCCGGGCGAAATGCCGGAGGAGTTCGTGCTCATCGGCTACAAGGAAGGCACGGCACGCGCTGTGTGCGACTTTGTATCATGCATGACCGACCGCTACGCCATCCGCACCTATCAGCAGCTGTTCGTGCCGAGCGGGTTTTCGGCAATATAACAAGCGTTCTTCGCATTTTCCCGCTTTTTTTCCGAAGATTCCAAAAACACAAGGCTGAAACAAGCAGGAAATTTCGATTTCTTGGCGAATTAAACTGATGGATGAGCAGAGACAGCCCTGCAAGCCATCCAAATAACACAATGCGTTCCCCGTTTCCTGTTGGTTCCGGGTGTGCTTTTTGTGTTCCTTGACAGAACGCTTTTTGAGGGAGGTGAGCGGTGCCGTGCGTTTTCCGCCTTCTTGGCTGGATGAGCTCCGCGCGCGTGCGGACATCGTTCAGATCGTTGGGCAGTACGTCCAGCTCAAAAAGAATGGGCGCAAATACTGGGGGCTATGCCCCTTCCATGGAGAGAAAACCGCATCTTTCTCTGTGGATCCGGAAAAGCAGCTGTTCTACTGCTTCGGCTGCAAGGCGGGCGGCAGCGTCATCCATTTTGTGATGGAGATTGAACATCTGCCGTTTCCCGAAGCGGTGAAGCATCTGGCGGATCAGCTGCACATGCCGCTGCCGCAGATGGAGGCCGACCCGGATTATCAGCGGCGGCAGACGCAGCGCGAGCGATTGCTGGCGTGCAATCGGGATGCGGCGCACTTCTTCTACGAAACGCTCTTCACCCCCGCGGGGCAGCCGATGCTGGATTATTTGAAGCGCCGCGGCGTATCCGACGGCGTCATCCGCAAATTCGGTCTGGGCGCAGCGCCGAACAGCTGGGACGCTTTAACCCGCGCGATGCAGGCAAAGGGCTACACCACCGAAGAGCTGCAAATGGCTGGGCTGATTGTCATCAAAGACGCGGAGGAAGCGACGGCGGATCGCCCTGCGCGCCCGCGCCGCGCTTTTGACATGTTCCGCAACCGCGCGATTTTCCCCATCATCGACCAATACGGCAACGTCTTGGCGTTTGGCGGACGCGCAATTGAGAACGTGCAGCCGAAGTACCTCAACACGTCCGACACCCCCATTTTCAACAAGCGTTTGGGCGTGTACGCAGCAAATCTTCTGCGCAAAGAGCGGCACTTGGAGCGTGTGGTGCTGGTCGAGGGGTACATGGACGTCGTTTCGCTGACGCAGTTCGGCGTGACCGGCGTCTGCGCGACACTCGGCACGGCGCTGACGAGCGAACAGGCAAAGCTGCTCAAACGCTTTGCGCCGATGGTATACTTGTCCTACGATGGCGACAGCGCGGGGCAGCACGCCATCCTGCGCGGTCTGGACATACTGGAGGCGGAAGGCATTCCGGCGCGCGTGCTGGATTTCCCCGACGGGCTTGACCCGGACGAATTCATCCGCCGCGACGGAAAAGAAGGCTTCGACAAGCTGCCTGCCCTGACGCCGCAAGCCTACCGGATGCGTCGGCTTCGCGCGGAACACGACCTGACCACGCAGGAGGGGCGAACCGCCTACGCGAAGGCGTGCGCCGCGATTTTGCGGAACTTGGAGCCGGTGGAGATGGAGAACGCCCTGCAGGAGCTCATCGTGCAGACGGGCTTCAGCCGCGATGTGCTGATTGCGCAAATCGGCATGACGCCGCCGAAGGACATCGCCTCTGCGCCTCCCCTGCCCGCGCGAATCGCTCGTCCGCCCGCGACGCCTGTCCCGGAGCCGGAAAACGCCGACGAGGATGTACGCGCGGAGGAACTGCTGCTTTCGCTGATTGCCTCGTCGCGTCTGCCGGAAGATTTGGCGCAGGAGGACGACTTCCGCGACCCGCTGCTCAAGGAGCTGTTTCTGCAGCTGCAAAGCGGTGTGTCCGCCGCGTCGCTGGTGGAAAGCCAGAGCGACGAGGTGGTGCGTGCTCGCGTCAGTCATCTGCTGATGGCGCAGAGCGGCGAAAGCACGGATCAAATGCTGCAAATGGCGCACGACTGCCTATCGCGGATGCGCCTGAAACGAGCGCGCGCGCAGTACGACGAGATTATGAAGCGCATCAAAACGCTCTCCGGCGCAGAAAAAATGCAGGCGCTGGATGAAGCAAAGCAGCTGACTGCCACCATCAACCGACTGAAATAATGCAGTCGTTATGGAAATTGCAATTTGTTTATCGCTACCGAGCCGGAAAACCCGGCTGTATCACAAGAAGGAGAGTTCAACTTGACGCTTTCGCAGAATGGCCGTCCGTCACCGCTTGACGAACTGTACGAATACGCAAAAAACAAAGGCACGATCACTTATCAGGAAGTGACCGATCGTCTGGGCAATACTTTTTTTGAGGCCGATCAGCTGGAGAAGGTGCTGGACAAGCTGGAGAGTCTGGGCGTGACTGTGGTGGATTCCGCGGAAATCCCGGATGCATCCCCTGCTGCCATGGAAGTGCCCGATCCCGCACTGAACGACGACCTGAGCGAAGCTGATGTCATTTCTGCCGACGACCCGGTGCGCATGTATTTGAAGGAAATCGGGCGCATTCCGCTGCTAACGAGCGAAGCGGAAATTGAAGTTGCCAAGCAGCTGGAAAGTGACGACCCCGCTATCCGCAATGAGGCGAAACGCCGCCTGAGCGAAGCGAACCTGCGCCTTGTCGTGTCAATTGCCAAGAAGTACGTCGGGCGCAGCAAGAACTCCATGAGCCTGCTCGACCTGATTCAGGAGGGCAACCTCGGTCTGATGAAGGCAGTGGAGAAGTTCGACTACACCAAGGGCTTCAAGTTCTCCACCTACGCGACGTGGTGGATTCGGCAGGCTATCACCCGCTCGATTGCCGATCAGGCGCGTACCATCCGCATTCCCGTGCACATGGTGGAAACAATTAACCGCATCGTGCGCGTGAACCGCCAGCTTCAGCAGAAGCTGGGGCGTGAGCCGCGCCCGGAGGAAATCGCGAAGGAACTGGGCATCAGCGTGAGCAAGGTGCAGGAAATCATCAAGATTGCGCAGGAGCCGGTGTCGCTCGAATCCCCGATTGGCGAGGAGGAGGACAGCCACCTCGGCGACTTCCTCGAAGACGACAAGACGCCGCCGCCCTCCCAGATTGTGGCGGAAAGCATGATGAAGCAGACACTTTCCGATGTGCTGCACATGCTGACGCCGCGCGAAGAGCAGGTCATCCGGATGCGCTACGGGCTGGATGACGGTCAGCAGCGTACGTTGGAGGAAGTTGGCAAGGCGTTCAACGTCACCCGCGAACGCATCCGCCAAATTGAGGTGAAGGCGCTGCGCAAGATTAAGCGCCCGAACATGTCCAAGAATCTGGTGGACTACATGGATTGATGATTCCCTGTTGGGCTGAAGGGAGTGGATTCCGCTTGACACAAAACCCGGATAGCCGCCAAAAGCGGCTTGATGACCTCTATGAATACGGCAAGAAGAAGGGCACGCTGACCTACAAGGAGATTATGGAACGCCTAATGGATCTCTACATCGAGCCGGATCAGCTGGACAAGGTGCTGGAGAATCTCGAAGCGCTCGGCGTGACCGTCATCAATGAAAACGACCCGCAGCCCGCGCAGTCCAGCGAGGACACCCCCATTGACACGATTAACCTGTCCGTCCCCGACGGCGTGAGTTCCGACGACCCTGTCCGCCTGTATTTGAAAGAAATCGGCAAATATCCCCTGTTGACCACCGAAGAAGAAATTGCGCTGGCAAAGCAGATTGCGGAAGGCACGCCAGAGGAGCAAGCAGCGGCAAAAAAGAAGCTCAGTGAAGCGAACCTGCGCCTTGTGGTGTCCATCGCCAAGCGCTATGTCGGGCGCGGAATGCAGTTTCTTGACCTGATTCAGGAGGGCAACCTCGGCTTAATCAAAGCGGCAGAAAAATTCGACTACACCAAAGGTTACAAGTTTTCCACCTACGCGACGTGGTGGGTTCGGCAGGCGATTACCCGCGCCATCGCCGATCAGGCGCGCACGATTCGCATTCCCGTGCACATGGTGGAGACCATCAACAAACTGATTCGCGTCAATCGTCAGCTGGCGCAGGAGCTGGGGCGCGACCCCACACCCGCGGAAATCGCGAAGGAAATGGGCATCAGCGAGAGCAAGGTGCGCGAAATCATCAAGATTGCGCAGGAGCCGGTGTCGCTGGAAACCCCGATTGGCGAGGAAGAGGACAGCCATCTGGGCGACTTCATCGAGGATGAGAACGCGCCCGCGCCGGCGGAGGTGGCGTCCAACGCCATGATGCGCGAACAATTGCAGGAAGTGCTGCACACACTGACCCCGCGCGAGGAGAAGGTCATCCGCCTTCGTTTCGGGCTGGAGGATGGACAGGCGCACACGCTGGAGGAAGTTGGCAAGGAGTTCAACGTCACCCGCGAACGTATCCGCCAGATTGAAGCAAAGGCACTGCGCAAGATTCGCCACCCCGGCCGTTCCAAGAAACTGCGCGACTACTATACGGAATAACATTTGCGGCTCTGTCCACGAATTGGCGGCAGGGCCGTTTTTGGGAGGCGTTATGCTCGACGAAAGACTATCCCTCGCCGCGCAGCTGTACGAGCCGTGTGCGCTGGGCGCGGATATCGGCACAGATCACGCGCTGCTCCCCTGCTATCTGCTGACGCACAACATTTGCCAAGAGATGATTCTGGCAGATGTCAGCCCAAAGGCACTTCTCCACGCGGAAGAAAGCGTCCGCCGCCATCATTTGGAGAAGCGTGCGCATGTGCGGCTCGCCGACGGGCTGGATGCGCTGACCGAACCTTGCGGGTGTGTGTCGATGATGGGCATGGGCGGCGAAACCATCCGCGCGGTGCTGCTTAGCGGCGCAGAGAAGCTCTGCGGAGCGGTACTGGTGCTTTCCTCGCATACGGAGCAGCCGCTCGTCCGCCGGACATTGCCTGAAATCGGCTACCACATCGTGCAGGAGAAACTCTGCCAAGCGGCGGGGCGCTTCTACATCTTCTGGCGCGCCGAACCGGGGCAGGCGGAAGGCTGGACGGCGGAGGAAGTGCACTACGGGCGCTTGCTGTGGGTGCAGAATCCGCCGAAAATGCTGCTGGACTACTGCCGCTACCGCATCAAGGTGATGGCTGACCGCCTGACCGGGCTTGCATCCGCAACGGGTGATGTAAGCCGGATTCGCGGCGAAATTGCGGCGGAAATCGACTTTTATCAACGGAAAATCACGGAATTGGAGGGTGCATTATGCTGACGGTACAGCGGGTTTACGAGCTGATTGACGCACTTGCGCCGTTTGACACGCAGGCGGATTTCGACAATTCCGGCTTGCTGGTGGGCAATCCACAGGCGGAAGTAACGGGCATCCACCTTGCGCTGGACGTGACTGACCGCGTGATTGACGATGCGCTGGCAGCGGGCGCGAACCTGATTGTGACGCATCATCCCCTGATGTTTTCCGCCCGCAAGCGCCTGACTGAGGCGGATTACGAGGGGCATCTGCTGATTCGGCTGATTGCAAACGGCTTATCGCTGATTGCCGCGCACACGAACCTCGACCAAGCGTCCGGCGGCATGAACGACACGCTGGCGGGATTGCTGGGGCTGGAGAACATCGTCGGCGAGGGCTTCCTGCGCGTGGGAGATTTATCCGCACCGATGACGGCGGAAGCATTCGCGGACTTTGCCGCGCGGCAGTTGGGCGACGCAGTGCGCGTGATGGGGCATCGGGAGGCGCTCATCCACCGCGTCGGCCTCTGCTCCGGCGGCGGGTGCGACGAGTGGGCGGATGCGCACGCCATGGGCGCGGATGCTTTCCTCACGGGCGAGGTGAAGCACCACATTGCGCTGGATGCATCCTACCACGGCGTGGTGCTGTTGGAGGCGGGACACTTTGCCACGGAAAATCCCGGTATTTTTGCGCTCATGAAGGCTTTACAAAACGCGCCGGATATAGTACAATGGAAAATGCACATTTCGCGCTCCGAACGCAGCGCGTATGAGTGACCGTCCGTGCCCTCCGGCACGCTGTTTATCAAGGAGGTACTTATGGACCAGCTTGCTATGTTATGGCAGTATCAAGTGGAAGACCGCAAGGCTGACAAACTCGAACAGGAGCTGAGCCGCAGTCCGCTGCGCCAGAAGATGAATACCTGCCGCACGCAGTTCAACGCCAAGCAGAAGCAGTACAAGCAGATGGAGGAACAGGTGGCGATTCTCTCTGACCGCAAGGATGCCATCCGCGATGCCATCACCCGCTGCGAAGAACAGCTGCGCCACCTGCAAAGCCGCTTCGAGCAGAATCCTCCGACCGAATTGGATGATACGAAAGCGCTGCTGAGCGAAGTGAACCGCTTTCTGGAGACGATTGGCAGCTATGAGCAGGAAATGAAGCGCATGGCAAAGGATGCCAACGATTACGATCAGAAGGAACGCAGCCTGCGCCGCGATGCCATTAAGCTGAAGGAAGAATTTGATAATCTCAAGAAGCAGTACGACAAGGAATCCCCGGAAAAGGAAGCTGCCCTGAAGGCACAGAAGGCCATCGTCGCAAAGAAGGGCGAGGGCATTTCGCCGGAGCTGCTGGCACGCTATTACGAGATTAAGAAGCGCATCACGCCGCCGCTTGCTCGGCTGATTAACAACCAGTGCAGCGGTTGCAATATGTCGCTGCCGTCGGCAGTGCTGAGCCGCGTCACGTCCGCCAACGGCGAGATTGTGGAGTGCGAAAGCTGCGGGCGTCTGCTGATTCCCTGATTCTGCCGCATATGAAAAAGACCACGCATGACCGATTTTCGGCGCGTGGTCTTTTTCGTATGTGCGATTTTACGGTACATCCTTGCAGACATGCACCCAGCCAAGCGCGCCGGAATAGTGCTCCAGTTCCGGCAGTGTCATCTCATACTATTTCCAAATGAGAATGCGCCAAGGCGCGAGCAGATGGCGCAGGTGAATTTGGAAATAGTATCAATGGCGCTGTTGCTGCTGCCGCACGCGGGGAACACCGTCTCAAAGCGGCGCAGAGAATCATCCAGATAAACCTCAACGCCCTCGTTGACTGCGAACGGGCAGACACCGCCGACGGCATGGCCAATTTTCTCCGGCACTTCCTCCGATGCGAGCATCTTCGCCTTCACGCCGAAGCGCTCCTTGAAGCGGTGATTGTCGATTTTGCCATCCCCCGCCGTGACAATCAGAATCGGCTGCTCCTTGCCCTGAAACGAGAGCGTTTTCGCAATGCGCCCCGGCCCACAGCCCAGCGCCTGCGCCGCTAAAGCAACCGTTGCGCTGGATTTCATCGAGTTCGCGGATGCGGTCGGCAATTCCCAGCGCGGCAAATGCTGCGCGTACCTTTTCGATTGACATGAATTGCGTAATTTCTTCCTGCCATTATGCGTCCAGCGCCGCGTCCATCAGCTTTTGCAGCACCACCGGGTTCGCCTTGCCGCCGGAAAGCCCCATCGCCACGCCCATCAGCGCGTTTTTCAGCGTCAGCTTGCCCTTGCGGTAGCCCGCGACCATCTCCGGGTGCGTGTCGATGGCTTTGCGGACGTACTCTGCCAACACCGCTTCATCGCTGATTTGCATCAGTCCCATGCGGGTGACGTATTCCTCCGGGTCTTCGGGCGTGTCCCAGAGCGCGTCTATCGTCTTTTTTGCTGTACCGACGCTGATAAGGCTCTGCTCCGTCATGTCCGCAATCTTCGCCAAGGCCGCCGGGTTCAGCGGGATTTTCGCATCCTCGCCATCCAGCAGGCGGAACACTTCGCTGATCATCAGGTTCGCCAGCATTTTGACCGCCGCGGTGGACTGCGCCGCCGTTTCAAAGTAGTCCGCCAGATATTTGCTGGAGACCAGCTGCTCCGCCGCGTACGCCGTCAGCCCGTAATCCGCCATGTACGCCGCCTTGCGCACGTCCGGCAGCTGCGGCAGTTCCTTGCGCCACCCGGCAATGACTTCGTCGCTCAGCACAATGGGCGCTAAGTCCGGGTCGGGGAAATAGCGGTAGTCGTTGGCGTTCTCCTTGCGGCGCATGGAGGACGTTTTGCCCGTGGTCTGGTCGAAGCGGCGCGTCTCCTGCACAATCACTTCACCCTTCTTGACTGCCTCCACCTGCCGGCGGTATTCCTCCTCAATCGCGCGCTGAACGGACGTGAACGAGTTCAGGTTTTTCATTTCCGTGCGCGTGCCGAACGGTTCATCCTTTTTGTGGATGGAGAGGTTCACGTCACAGCGGAGCGAACCCTCCTGCATCCGGCAGTCACTCACACCCGTGTACTCGATGACCGCCTTCAGCTTGTGCAGGTACGCGACAGCCTCCTGCGGCGTGCGAATATCCGGCTCAGACACGATTTCAATCAGCGGAACGCCGCAGCGGTTGCAGTCGATGAGCGTCCCCTTCTCCGGGTCATGCACGAGCTTGCCCGCGTCCTCCTCGATGTGGATGCGCGTGATGCCAATGCGCTTCTCGCCCGCTTCCGTCTCCACCATCAAGTGCCCGCCGACGCACAGCGGCAGGTCATACTGGCTGATTTGGTACGCTTTGGGCAGGTCGGGATAGAAATAATTCTTTCTGTCCTGCTTGGAGTAACGCGCAATCGTGCAGCCCGTCGCCAGCCCCGCCAGCACCGCGTAATGCACCACCTGCCGATTGAGCACCGGCAGCGTGCCGGGAAAGCCCATACAGACCGGGCAGCACTGCGTGTTCGGCGCTGCGCCGAAGGTCGTCGGACAGGCGCAGAAGATTTTGGTCTTCGTTTTCAGCTCCACATGAACCTCCAAGCCGATGACCATTTCATATCCGTCCATCATCTTCCAAGCCATTACAGCGTCGCCTCCTTGCAGATTTCGCCCAGCGCCTCTTCCAGCGCATAGCCGACTCGGTAGAGCAGCGGTTCGGAGAAGGTCGCGCCCATTAGCTGCACGCCGACGGGCAGCCCCGCGCGGTCAAGCCCGCAAGGCAGCGACAAGCCCGGAATGCCCGCGATATTCACCGGAACGGTGTCAATATCGCCGAGGTACATTTCCAGCGGCGACATCGTCTTTTCGCCGATTTTGTAGGCAGTCGTCGGCGCGACGGGCGAAAGCAGGCAGTCGACGTCCTTCAGCACCGCGTTCAGTTCGCGGATGACGAGCGTTCGCACTTGCAGCGCCTTCTTGTAGTACGCATCGAAGTACCCAGCGGACAGCGTGTAAGTGCCCAGCAGAATCCGCCGCTTGACCTCCGCGCCGAAGCCCTCGCTGCGGCTCTTCAGGTACAATTCTTCCAAATCCGCGTATTCTGCCGCGCGGTGGCCGTAGCGGACGCCATCGAAGCGCGCAAGGTTCGAGCTGGCTTCCGCCGAGGACAGGACGTAATACGCCGGAAGCGCGACCTTCAGCGACGGAATGCTGACTTCCTTCACCGTCGCGCCAAGGCGTTCGAGCGTCTTCGCGGCGTTCATGACGGCTTTGCGGACATCAGCGGACAAGCCCTCGCCGAACATTTCCTTCGGCAGACCAACGCGCAAGCCCTTCACGCCTGCTTTCATCTCGCGGTTCATGGGCGTATAGCCGCGTTTGATGGAGGTCGTGTCGCGGCAATCGTAGCCGGCAATCGCGTCCAGCACAAGCGCGTTATCCGCGACGTTCTTCGTCATCGGGCCGATTTGATCCAGCGACGAGGCAAACGCGACCAACCCATAGCGGCTGACCATGCCATACGTCGGCTTCATGCCAACAACGCCGCAGAACGCCGCGGGCTGGCGAATGGAGCCGCCGGTGTCGCTGCCGAGAGAAAAGGGGGCTTCATCCGCCGCGACGCACGCCGCCGAGCCGCCGGACGACCCGCCCGGCACGCGCGACAAATCACGCGGGTTATGCGTGGGGTGAAACGCGCTGTTTTCGGTGGACGAGCCCATGGCAAACTCATCCAGATTCGTCTTGCCGAGCAGGACGCAGCCCGCCGCCTGCAATTTCTCCCAGACCGTGGCGGAGTACGGCGATACGAAATCCGCCAGCATTTTGGATGCGCAGGTGGTTTTGCCGCCCTTGACGCAGATGTTGTCCTTCACGGCAACGGGAATGCCGCAAAGCGGCGACACCTTTTCGCCTTGCTGCCGTTTCTTGTCGCATTCATCCGCCTGACGGAGCGCTTCTTCCTCGTTCAGGCTGATATACGCCTGCACCTTGCCCTCCACCTGATGGATGCGGTCGAGATACGCCTGCGTGACCTCGCGGGAGGTCAAATCGCCGCGCTGCATGGCATCGGACAGTTCCAGCAGCGTCATTCGGGTAATTTTCATGCCTGATTCCTCCCTTAATCGAATGTCTGCGGTACGTTCACGCAGTCTTCTGTGTGCGTCGGCGCGTTGGAGAGCAGCAAATCGCGGTCAAAGGGCGCTGCCGGAATGTCCTCGCGCAGCACGTTTTCCGTTGGAATGACGTGCGCCGTCTGCGGAACGTCGGTCGTGTCCACTTCCTGCAAGGCTTCGGCAAAGCCAAGAATTGTGTTCAGCTCCTCGCCCATTGTCACTTCTTCTTCTGCCGTCAGGGACAGCTTCGCCAGCTCCGCGACGGTCTTAATCGCCATCGTCGGGCGCTTTTTCTGCGGATGCTTCTCTGCCTCCGCCGCCGTCGAAACGCCCAATTGCAGCACTTCCAGCTGCTCGGCATCGACAAAATCCGGCGCGCTCGTCATCAAATCGGATGCGTCACGCACTTTCGGGAAGGCAATCACGTCACGCAGGGAATCCGCGCCAAGCAGCTGCATCACAAGCCGGTCAAGCCCAAAAGCGAATCCCCCGTGCGGCGGCGTGCCATATTTGAAGGCGTCAATCATGAAGCCGAAGCGGGCGCGGGCGGTTTCCTCGGTGAAGCCCAAGGCGCGGAACATCAGCGCCTGCACGTCCGGGCGGTGGATACGAATCGAGCCGGAACCCAGCTCAATGCCGTTCAGCACCACGTCATACGCCTGTGAGCGCACCCGCGCGGGATCGGTCATCAGGTAAGGCAAATCCTCCTCATACGGCATGGTGAAGGGGTGGTGCATCGCCATATAGCGCTGCTCCTCGTCCGACCACTCGAACTCCGGGAAGTCGGTGACAAAGCAGAAGCGGTAATCCTGCTTGTCGCGCAAGCCCAGCATATCGCCGACTTCGAGGCGCAAGCCGCACAGCGTTCGGCAGACGGTTTGGAACTTATCGGCGCAGAAGAGGATGAAATCGCCATTTTGGGCATCCAGCGCGGTCAGCAGCGCCTGCCACTGCGCCTTGGTGAAGTACTTTTGCAAAATGGAGTTGACCTCACCGCTGTCGTGAATGAGAATCCACGCCATGCCCTTCGCGCCGTAACCCAGCGCGTGGTCGGTCAGCGTTTCGATGGTTGTGCGGGTGAATTTCTCCGCGCAGCCCTTGCAATTGAGCGCGCGCACCTTGCCGCCCTCGTCCGCCACGCGCCGGAAAACGGAGAAGGAGCATTCCGCCGCCAAGTCCGTTACGTCGCGAATCTCCATGCCGAAACGCAAGTCCGGCTTGTCGCAGCCGTAGCGATCCATGGACTCCTGCCACGTCAGGCGCGGGAAATCATAGCCGATTTCGCGTCCCATCACGTCACGGAAGATGCTCTTAAACAGGCGCTCCAAGTGCTGGAGGATATCCTCCTGCTCTACAAACGACATCTCCATATCGACCTGCGTGAACTCCGGCTGACGGTCAGCGCGGAGATCCTCGTCGCGGAAGCAGCGGGCGACCTGATAGTACTTGTCCATGCCGCCGACCATCAGCATCTGCTTGAAAATCTGCGGCGACTGCGGCAGGGCGTAGAACTTGCCGGGATGCACGCGGCTGGGCACGAGGTAATCGCGCGCGCCTTCTGGGGTGGACTTGCAGAGCATCGGCGTCTCGATGCAGGTGAAGCCGTCGCCGTTCAGGTACTTTTCCGCCGCCATCTGCACCTGATGCCGGAAGCGGAGTGCCTTCTGCAACTGCGGACGGCGCAAATCCAGATAGCGGTACTTGAGGCGCAGTTCCTCGCGCACCTTTGCATCCTCGTCCATCGAGTACGGCAGGGGCTGCGCTTCGCTGAGGACGACAAGGCGCTTTGCCAGCAGCTCTACCTCGCCCGTCGCCAGACGCGGGTTATACGTTTCTTCGTCGCGGTGACGGATTTCGCCCTCCACCTGAATCACGCTCTGCATATGCAGCGTTTCCGCATGGTGGAAGTCCTCCGGCGGCAGGAACTGCATATTGCAGACGACCTGCGCCACGCCCTCGCGATCCTTCACATCCAGAAAAATCACGCCGCCCATATCGCGCCGATTCTGCACCCAGCCGCACAGCGTCGCCGTCTGTCCCATATGCTCTTTGCGGATTGCGCCGCAGTAATGTGTCCGCTTCATGGTCATCCTCCTTGCTTTTTTGCGGTATAAAAAAACGCCTTTCAACCCCAACACATGGGGCGAAAGACTTCTCGCGGTACCACCCAATTTTCCCCGGCGCGCGCCGGAGCATCTCTGCCGCAACGGTCAAAAATGACGATTGCGCGAAGCTGTCACGGGCTTCCCCCGTCCGTGCCTACTAAGCAAACGCTTTTCGGGCGGCGGCTCTGAGCTGTTTCTTCCCCGGTGTCCGCCTGCCGCACTCGCACCTGTTCGCGGCTCTCTGCAAAAGCGACTTCCCGGCTACTGCTGCTCTTCATAGCCTTGTGGAGACTTGCGTCTCTGTTGAATTGCGGTTATCATACCATCTTTTCCGGCACTTGTCAAGCAAAAAACAGTGGGAAAACAATTGCCGGACACAAAAAAAGGGCTGATGGTAGATTGTCAAGCAAGTGCAACACCGAAAAAGACCT
>UMKU01004110.1_pt1 | contig 14894 bp, 20 predicted proteins | sample 1966411 | NCBI WGS metagenome assembly UMKU01 (sample SAMEA4836187, study PRJEB28245) | human gut metagenome | biome: gut microbiome; material: fecal sample | place: Denmark | collected 2008
ATAATATATTACATTCAAGTTATGTACAAAAAGTATAAAAAAATTTAAAAACATCTATTGACATTTTATACATTTTGTAGTAATATATAAGTGTCAGCAGGAGATATTAACTGACAAAAGAAAGAGAGGAAGAAAATTATGAAAGAAAAAGATTTATTAAAAACAGTAAAGAAGATATTGTTAGAGGATTCTATTAGAGAAGCAATCAAGGAAGATGCCTTGATTAAAATCAATAATCAAAATGGAAAGGCAACTATAGAAACTAAAGGAACAAATACATCAATTATAGTAGCATTAGCGTTATTAGAACAATCTATTCTTAGAAATATTGATATTTCAGAAGAAACATTTAGTATAATCAAAGAAATGATAGGTACAAAATCTGTAAAAAAGGAGAAATTCTAAAGATGATTCAATTATTAGAACTATTATTAGATGTTTGGCTATTAACCAAATATCTAATAACAGGATTTATTATATTAATGGTATTACAATTAATATGTTATCAAGTTTTTAATTTTAACATTATAAAAACACTTGATAAAATTTTGTTTGGGGAGGTAAATAGATAATGGAAGAATCAATAGAAGATTATCTACATAATTATTTTAATGATAGAATTTATAGCGAGGTTCACTTTAAAGATTTTAGAAAATATCTAATTAAAATTGAAATATGTACAATAAAAGATTCGTTTGAATACGAATGGGATTCAAAAAAGACAATGCAATGCAACTTAGATTCAATCGTTAGAATAATAGAAAATAAAATTATAAATAAATTTTTAAGGAGAGATGATTAAATGAGTGAATTAGAAAGAATAAAACAAAGAGTAAACGATTTTAAACATTATAGTAAATACTATCATGACGTTACATATTTATTAAATTTATTAGAAAATTCTGATACTATTATTTATGGTCTTAGAAAAGAAAATAATACACTAAAAGAATTAAATAAAAGTACAACAAAATCGTATTTTATATATGCGGAAGGAGATGTGATTATTAATGCTAACAATGACAATGACTAGACTACAAATGAATCTAAAATTTTTAGGTTTATATTCAGGACAAATTGACGGAATAAAAGGAACACAAACAATAAATGCAATAAAAGAATTTCAAAAAGACAATAATTTAAAAGTTGATGGAATTGCAGGACAAAAAACAATAGACTCTTTAAGAAGTCAAATAATTGATATTCAAAAACAATTAGGAGTTACGCTTGACGGTGTTGCTGGAACTGAAACAATAACAGCTTTTAATAATAAAGTTGAGAGTTTATATGGAAAAAGTTGGGACTCAATAAAACATTTTAAAAAATCTGAGTTTACATGTAAATGTGGTTGTGGACTAAACAACATACAATTAGACGTTGTAAAAATTGCAGATGAAGTAAGAGAACATTTTGGAAATCCTGCAATTGTAACATCAGGAACTAGATGTTCAAAACATAACAAAGAAGTCGGCGGAGTTGCAAATTCTAGACACTTAAAAGGCAAAGCAATTGATATGTATGTACAAAACGTGAGCTGGTACGATTTATTAGAATATTTAAGAAAGCTAGAACAAAAGGGTAAAATTAGATATTGTTATCATATTAATAATTCTGATTGTTGTCATTTTGATATCAATTAAGAAAGAAGGTATTAAATGAATGAGGAAGAAAAGAAAGCAGTTGAAGATATAAAAAAAGAATTAAGTGATGAAGATCGAAGAGAATATATGAGTAGCTGGTTTGCTAAAGATTTAGATATTGCAGTAAATCTAATAGAAAAACTACAAAAAGAAAATAAAGAATTAAAAAAAGAGAATGAATACAATAAAATTTTATTAGATATGAATAATAATTTTACGATTGATAAGAAAACTGGAATTTATAAATGGAATGTGATAGAAATTAAAAAATTAAAAGACATAATAGATAGAATTGATTATGATATAAAAAAGATTAAAGAACTAATAGAAGGAAAGGATTAATAATCATGGCAATAGAATGTAATATAGCACCATTTATCAATATAGAATTTTATTTGACAGGAGCTTGGGGTGAACAACGTGCAACACATAAGCACGCAGGAATAGACATTTCAACAGGGAAAAAATCAAACGTTTATAATATGTTTGAAGGAACTGTAATTTCAGTGACACATTCCGGATATGGCGGAGGCTATGGACCGAATATCATAATACAAGAAGATTCAGGAAGAACTTGGCTATATGGAGATTTAGAAGCGTTTACTAATTGGAGCGTTGGCGATAGAATAAAAAAAGGCGAACTAATATCACAAGAAGGAAACCCGTCAGGAACAGGTTCAACAGGAAATCACGTTCACGTAGAATTAGAAATGCTAACAAAAGGCGAATCATTCAAATATGGATTTGATAATTCAGAAAATCCTTGTCCGATTTTAGGAATAGAAAATGTCGTTAATCAAACTGCATATATTTATACTGGAATTATACCGCCTGAACCGACACCAGCAAAAAGAAAAAAGAAAAAATTTCCTTGGGCAATATATTTAAGAAAATTTAGAAATAGACGAACGAATATTTAAAAATATTCGTTCTATTTTTTATTGACAAAAAAATTTATTTGTGCTATTTTTAAAATAAAGAATATATTTGAAAAAAGGAGGTGTGGAAATGGATATAAAAGAACTTGTCGAAATACTGAATTTTTCAAATATTGGTTGGCAAATTTTAACACCAGTAATTTTTTCACTTTTTGATATAATTACAGGAGTAATACAGGCAATAATCAATCACGATTTAGATTCAAGTAAAATGCGTTCAGGATTGTTACATAAAGTTTTAATTGTTATTGTAATTATAATGTCATTTATGATTGATATTACATTTAGTTTAAATTTTGTATCAAAATTTGTTTGCATTTATGTTATTTTTATGGAATGTACATCAATTTTAGAGAATTTGAAAAAAGCTGGAATTGAAATTGGAAGTTTAACCGAAATAATAAAAAATAAGGAGGAAACAAAAAAATGAAATTAAGCAAAGATGATTTAATTAAAAAAATCAATGAAAAAGTTCTTGATGAAGATGTAAAAATTGAGCTTATGGAAGATGTAACCGATTCAATAGAAGCTGATACAGATTCATCAGAAGAAGATTCACAAAGAATTGAAGAATTAGAAACAAAATATAAAAATCTTCAAGAAAAATATAAAGAAAGATTTTTAAAAGGTTCAGAAGAACCAAAAGAAACTGAAAAAGACGACGATGAACTTGAAGAAAAAGAAGTCATTGACGTAAAAGAAATATAAATAATTAGGAGGAAATTAAAATGGCACTTTCAAAAGTTTTAAAAATTAAAAACGATGCTGATTTGTTATCATTTATAATAAATCAAACACCCGAACTTGCAGCAGATATTGATTTGCCTGTTCAAGGGGAGGGAATACAAAAGTATGGTAAAATTATTGTAAATAATGAACGTTATAAAAACGCATTTTTGAATACAATAAATTTAATTGGGCTTACAATAATTGACCGAAATTATTGGGAGAATCCTTGGGAAAGTTTCGCAAATAGAGGTTCAATAAGTTTCGGTCAAACTGTTAGAGAATTATTAGTTGATATTGCTGATGTATTTGATTATCAGAAATATCAAAATGACGGAACACACTTTTTAGAGAATGTAGTTCCAAATGTGTACAACTATTTACACGAATTAAATTATGAAAAATTCTATAAAACAACAACATCAGATACTCAAATTGCAATGGCTTTTAACACTGAAAATGGTCTAATGGATTTAATCGAAAAAATTGTTGGAAGCTTGTACGAAGGTTATAAATACGATAAATATATAGTTGATAAATATCAATTATGCAGACGTATACTAGACGGAACAGTAACATCAATTGAAATAAAAAATTGGAGTACATTAACTGCAAGACAAAGAGTTTCAGCAATGAAGTCAATATCAAATAAATTGACATTCAGAAGCCCAAATTACAATCCTGCTGGAGCAAGAGTTGCAACAAATTTTGCAAATCAAATAATGATAATGAACACAGATTTTGAAGCAGAAATGACAACAGAAGTTTTAGCAACTTCATTTTTTAGAAATGACGCTGAAATGAAATCAAGACTTGCATTAATTGACGGATTCGATTCTTACGATGAAGCAAGATTAGTCGAGCTTTTAGGAGACGGATTTGAGCCATTCACAGAAGACGAGAAAACAGCTCTTAGCAAAATACCAGCCGTTATTATAGATGATGAATGGTTCCAAGATTATAACTACTTATTAGATAATGCGTCAGATACAAAAATGACGAATTTCTACAATCCTGAAACTCTAAAAAATAATCATTGGTTACATACAAAAAAGGTTATTTCAACATCTCCATTCAAAAACGCTGTTGTATTTACAACTGATGTACCTGCAGTAACTTCTGTTACTGTTGCACCTCAAGAATCTTCTATAAGTGCAGGACAGAATTTACAATTAGGAGCTGTTGTTAAGACAACTGGATTTGCAAATAAAGCTGTTGTATGGAGTGTTGTACAATCAACAGGAGATAAAACAACAAAAGTAACTGTTGATATGAATGGACTTGTAAAAATTCCAAAAGATTATGACACAACTCAAAAAGCACCACAAATCAAAATCAGAGCTACATCTGTATATGATAATACAAAATATGGCGAAGCTAGCATAACAGTATTATAGTAATTTAAGAGGCTTGCTATCAAGCCTCTTATTTTAAAGAAAGGAGAACAAAATGCAAAGAAAGCTTATAAATTCACAATTAACGAATTATAAAACGTATGAAATGTACAAAAGGCAACTATTAACTTTAGCTGAGAATGTTTTTCAGTTTAAAAATATGCCTGAATATATAGATACTGCTTTTTTGAATAAAGTCTTAATTAGACAAGGTTGCATTGCATTTTTTGTCGATGAAGTTCTAGGATTGTTAGCGCTTCCTTTTACGTCAATGGGAAAACTTGATGTTTACGATAGACCAATTGGTATACAAGTCTATGGTCAAAACGGGTATCATAAAGTAATAAAAAATCCTGCTGAATATGTTTTAATGTATGATAACAATGGACGTTATCCTTTGTGGCTTGACATTTTGCAATACGCTGAGAGGATAGCATTAGACACCAGAACGACAGATATCAACATACGGACAACAAAAGACCCCCAGATTTTGGAAAACAAAAACGGAAAAAGAGCGTACTGTAAGAGATTTAGTAAATAATGTCGACGGATTCGAAAATACTGTAATTTCATATGATAACATAGATCTAGACGACACAGGCTTAGTATTAGCACCAGCGCCGTTTGTAGCAGATAAAATAGATATTCACAAAGAAAAAGACTGGAATGAATTTTTAAGATTAATCGGTGTTGCTAATATGAACTTCCAAAAAAAAGAGCGTAATATCAAAGATGAAGTTCTTGCAAGTCAGGGAGGAACAGTTGCATCTAGATTTTCAAGGTTTGAACCACGAAAAAAAGCAGTCGATGAAATTAATCAAAAATTTGGCGAGCTAATTTTAGATGACGGAACTCTAGTTTTACCGAATGGAAAAATAGAAGTCGAATATTACGACGGGTTGCCAACAAGTCAAGAACAAGATGAATCAGAATTTATTGAAGAGGGGGCTGATGATAATGGATTTAGCAATGAATAATTTTATATGTTATCCTTTTTTACCTCCAAATTGTGAGAAACCGCCAACTGTTTATTCGATTTTAAATTCAATAGTAAATGGTACAAAAGAACCTAACGAGTATACAAAAATTAAGGATTTAGCAAAAGAGGGCAGAAGCACAATATTTGATTTTGATTATCCGTTATCTTCAAATGTTTCCTCTGAAACATTTGAAACAATGATTTTAAATCACTATATGATGAGAAGAATCGGATTTGACACAGTAGCAGCATTTAAGCTTCAATTAAATGTTAAATTAAATGAAATCATGCCAATTTATAATAAAATGTTTGACGCATTACAAAACTGGAATATATTTAGTGACGGTGAAAAGCAAACAAGAAGCGGTTTTGACAATAGAGATTCAAATTCTACAACAGAAAACAATAATAAATTGGAGAACAAATCGACTAGTAATACAACATCAACATCAGATAATAGACATTCAGATACACCACAAAATCAAATAGATGATATAAAAAATGGTAATTATGTAACAGATTATAGTTTTGATACTAGCATAAATTCTGGAAATGATAGTTCTACATCTGCCGGAAATTCAGTATCAAAAAGCAGTTCAACAGATAACAATAATTATGAAGAAACTATCACACGAACACCTGCAGATAAGATTTCAATTTTAAAAGATATGCAAACAAATATAAAAAATATTTATACAATGATTTTTGATGAGCTTGATGTTTTGTTTTATGGTATAATATAAAAAAGGAGAAAATATTATGATGAATAAAGAAAATATAAATTATGAATATAAAAAACTTTGTCCTTTTAAGTGGTTCGTTTTAGAAAACTTTCCATTTATCGAGGCAGATTTTGACGCTTTGACTAATTGGCAATTGTTTTGTAAATTAGGACAAGAAATGAATAAAATAATAACTTCTGTAAATTTAAGCGGAGAACAAATTGAGAAATTAACAGAGTCATTTAATAATTTACAAACTTATGTAAATAATTATTTTATAAATCTTGATGTACAAGAAGAGATAAATAATAAATTAGATAAAATGGCTAGTGATGGAAGTTTGGCAAAAATAATAAATCAAGATATATTTAATGATTTAAATACAAAAATAAATAATATTGAAACACAACTTACAGAAGAATTAACAGCAACATTTTTAAGTGGTGGAAAAAACATTGATTTGGGAGATTGTTGCGTAATTTTAGGTACAAAAAATATTATTATTGATTTGGGATTTGATAATCAGTGTACTCAACTTAGAAATTTTTTAAATGAAAAAAATGTGAAAAAAATTGACTCTATTATTATATCTCACTTTCATAGTGACCATATTGGTCAAGTTTCAGGATTAACAGCATTATTAAATGAGAATATAGATTTTTCAAATTGTACTGTATATTTACCACATAAAGGAATTAATTATAATCAATTTCAAGGAACAGAAAAAACAACAATACAAGCAAATGAAACACAATTTATTTCTGTATTACAAGAAAAAAATATAAATTATATTTATCCAAACGAAGCTGATAAAATAGAATTAACAAAAAATTTATCACTTGAATTTTACAATATTAATTTTGAATATTATAACGATTATTATAATTATTTATATGACGCTTACGAAAATCTAACAAGTAACACCAATTATAATAACTTTTCAATGATTACCATTTTAAAACATTATAATAATTATTTCTGTTTTACTAGTGATATTGAAAAACTAGCACAAAGTAAAAATTATAAGGTATTTAAAAAATGTGATGTATTAAAAGTAGAACACCATTCATTAAATTACGATAGTAATATAGATTATCTAAATCAATTAAACCCTTCTATTGCTGTAATATGTAATCGTAATTATTTAACACCAACAACTTATACACACAACACTTATTACACTTTAAAACAAAAAGGTGTATCTATATATAATACATCTGATTCTGGTAATATTACAATAAAATCAATAAATAATAAATTAATAAGTTCTGCTGAAATAAAATCACCTATTTATAATGTAAATTATAATCTTTACGAAGGCAAACCACTTTTACCCGGTGATGACTTAGATAATTTTATTACACCCGGAATATATTATTCAAAAAATGGTAGCAATACAAATCAACTAATAAACCAACCAAATGTTGGTGCTGGTTTTAAATTAATTGTTGAAAAGGTTAGTGTTTCAGATAGAACAATAAAACAAACAATATTATCATCAAATAATCCTTATTGTAATATGTTTTATAGAGAAAAATTAGAAGGTGTATGGCAACCTTGGTTAACTCAATATTTTTCTGTAACAAAATTTAAAAAATTAGAATCAAGCGATTTTAATTATAACGTTACTTTAAATGATATAAATAATATAAATCGTGCTAGGATTTTAAATAAAATTTGTGAAGTTAGTTTAGACTTTACAACAAAAGAATCTATTAAAAGTTATACTAATATTTTAACTTTACCTGTTGAACTATACGATAATGAAAATACTTCATTTATATTAGCAAGTTCAGATAATTTATTATATCCTTGTTATATTGCACATCAAAATAATTTACCATATGTTAGGTGTACTAAAGATATACCATCTAATGCACATTTATATGGTTCAGTGCATTATATACAACCTGCTACACAACTTATACCAAATTAATAAAAAGAGAGGAAATTTCCTCTCTTTTATATTTATACTATTATCCAAATTAAAATTTCCTATGTCTGAATGATTATGCCAAATTGTTACACCTCTGCGACATGCATTATTGATTATATCCATAAATCGTGAAGGAACTTCTCCATAACCAATTTCCTCAGCAGAACCAATTTCTACATAATTCCAATATTTTCTACCATTTATATTTGGCATTTCAATTTTATCGATTTTATAACCGAATCTGGTAAAGTAATCATCAATAACTTTTAAGTTTTCTGTTTTAATTCTCATTTGTCTAAATGTATATAGAGTTCGTCCAGTCGCCCACGTTACATCGCCTGTATTTTGTCCTCCTCTAATATTAGGCAATAATGTAGCACTATAAAATTTTCCAATTGAATTTGCAAGTTGCATTGCTGTATTTGCACCAATATTTACACCTATTTGATTATAATTAGGATTTTTTTGTGCAGAAGATTCAACAGCTTGATTTGCAATACCAAAAATTCCACCTGCCAATGATATAGCTTCGTTAACTGAATTTTGCGAAATCCAATTTAAAAATGCATCACTACTCCATGCACAAGTTGGAAATTTTCCTAATGATAAAGATTCATCATCACATCTCTCCATTTTTTTGTAATTTAGAGGTGTTATTTTACCAGAAGCGCCTATCGATATTACAGCTTCATTTTTGAATTTTATTTCATTTTGTTCATAGAAATCTTCATACTTAAATATATTTTGTGAACCTATATTATTTGTAACAAGTAAATAATTGTATGGATAACAAAAACATTTATTATTTTTTGGTGTATAATCATTATAAGATGTTATTTTTTGAATTGTAGTATCAAAACTTATAATATCATTGTTATAAGGCATTGTATAAAATGTAAATGAAGAATTACTAATTGTACAATCATGTTTAGTAAGATCTGATTCATTAATTAAAGTCGAAGGTACAATAAACATATTTTCTATATCTTCGATATGTTTATCTGAATTTGTTCTTAAAATGAATAAACTAACATTTAAATAATCAGATAAATTTTGTGCCTTAAATAGGCAGATTTTTGTTCCAAAAACTTGTTTATTGTAGACTGAAATTCCTGAATATTCCTCGCCTCCATCTGAACCTTCTGGAATCCATGCTGTTTGAATTGCAATCCAATAATCAATATAACTAATATCTTCTACTTGTCCTTCTTGAACAACATTTTCAACAGCTAAATTTTCATTTAAAGTATTTGAACCGATTGTATCATCATTAACATGTTGTCTATTAATTAAACAAGTTTTTGGTTTCCAATAATCAAACCAAGTCGACCAGCAATCTATTGTATATGATATTTCTGTATTATAATTTCCTTTATAAATTACATCATCAATCCATGCGAAAAACCATTTATTTGAATAATCAGGATTCTGAAATGCTATATAGTTAGCCTTTAAAGCGTCACTGTATTTAAAATTAGTCATTATTGTCCTTGATGTTCTTATAAATGAATAGTCGTTTGCCTGTGCTATCATATTTTGCGTACATAATTCAAGCATTTGAGCTTCTGTATAATCTAATACGTTAATGTATTGTCTATCAAGATGAATATTTTTTACTAATATAATTTTAGAATTCATTTTTTACCTCCTAATTTGAAAATCTATTACTTGTTTAAAATCCGTTCCGCACATATCATTCGCATAAAAAATATTATTTTCCTTGAAGGTCATAAACAAGTTTTTTAATTTATCATTTTTAATTGAAATATTATAAATGTCACGTTGCCAAAATTTTGAAACCTTTACAACATCAGAAAAAACAATTATATTGTCAAAAAAATCTTTGTTGAAAGGACGTACAAACCAAATAACAATATTTTTGTCTGTATTGTCTTGCAGATATTCAGCTAAAAATTTGAATGATTGATACTGAAAACCAAATCTAAACAAACATTTATAATCTTTATAAGATTTTGGCAAATGTGGTTGTGGGTGCGTCTCCCAAGAACCTTCGTTAATCATTTTTGCATTAGTTCCAATAGTTCCGGAAGTTTGACCTGTTGACATACAATATTCGACAGCAATTTTAATTGGTTCATTATTTTCGTTTGTATCTGCTATTTCTTTAATTGCAATTGTTCCTTGCTTCTGATTGCTTATTAAATTATGTAAACCCCATTCATTAATATAAGGGCAGACCCTTGATATTGTATTACCAACTAGCCATAGACGAACTTTTAATCTTTTTCTATCAACTGTTGCGTAAAAGTTCATTAGTTTATTTGGTTCATTAGCAAGATATACAGAACGTGACATAAATTCCTCGAATATAATATCCTCAACATCTAAGTAAGAAGCACCAGCATAATTTTGTTCTGTCGATAATGCTACTACATAACCAATTTTCTCAAAACGTTTTGTCTTTCCTGTTTCATTATCATAAATTGACAAATATAAATTCTTTCTATATAATGTTATACAATTATATTTTCCATTTGTCAATTTTGCAACATCAACATCTTGAAAATATTGCTCAATTTTTTCTGATGAAATTTCTTCTTTCCAACGTCGCATTAAAATAAATCTTTTCCCTGTTTTCAAATATTTTTCAACAGCTTTTTTATGCTTCACTTGATAGCTTTTACCATTAGAACGCTCGCCATATATTAAATTAATTCTTGCTCCTATTTTATCAATTTTGTCAAGATTATAATGAATTGCTTTTTGATTCGCCATTTTCCTCGCCCTCATTTTTTATATATAGTTTTGCAATTTCTGATTCAATTTCCTCACGAACAATTTTTGCATTTTCTTTGTATTTACCTTTACCTTGTATTAAATTAGTTCTCTGAATATTCTTTTTATTGCAAATCCCTCTAATAGAAATTTTTGAAAATCTTCTAATATAATCTAAATCATTCATTTTTTATTCTACTCCTTATAAACTGCTCTTTTTGAACTATCATCTGATAAAAGCTCACAATATTCAAGTGCCTTGCCCAAAACATACGTTGTCGGAACTAAGCAGCAACCGCTTCTATCGCAGACAGTATATTTATTTTTTTGATAATCTTCTATTGAAATTGCTTCTTGATTTTCGCAATACATTAATAAATTTTTATTAGTATATTTGAACTCAAAAACAAAATCATCTTTAAATTCGCTTATATCTTTTAGCCCTAGCGCTCCGCTTTTTGGAACGCCTGCGACTGTTATTTCAAGAATTTTAGCTTTTTTATCTGTTGTTTCTTGCACGTTCATGTCATCTTTTACTTTTGTTTTATCGATCCATTTTGTAACGGCATATTTTTTTGCACCTTGTGTGATAAAGTCCTCGTATTCGCCGTCATTGTCAAAAACTCCTAAAATGTGTGAAATGCCCTTACTATCTTTTGGAGCAAATTTTTCAAACGGAATATCTAAAATTTTTGATACATGTTTTATTTTATTTACTACAAAATTATTGTAATTGTCAATTACTTCTTGATTGTAGCCTTGCCTTAATTTCATTGAATCTGTATCACAATAAACTACGTATTTGTCTAATTGTATTACATTTTTTAGCAAATTAGAACGTGCAAATGCAGTAACCCAAACGCCATAAGCAAACGATAAAAAACTTTTTTTCTTCTCTTCTATTAATTTATCAATTATCTCCTGATTTTCAAGCTCACGCTCTGACCAGTCAGTTTCATTATCATAAATTACTTCATCACGAATCATATTTGTAACACTCATTCCATATAATGCGTTAAATTTATTTTTTTCTTTTGCATATTCTACTTCCATTCCTTCTACACCTTTATATTTTGTTTTATTTACATATTTTTCTAAAACAAATTCAATAAAAGTTTTTGGTAAATAATCATAAATAGAATAATAGCTCTCTACTATTTCATAATTTTTAATATCGTATGCGTCTAAGATAAAATAAAAATCAATATCAGTTAGCGTCATTGTAAGATGTTCTGCTTCTATTACTCGACCATTATCAAAAACACCATTTTTTATATTCTTGCACTTACTTTGTGAAATAAAATTATTATAGTATTTGCATTTTATATTATCAAAATTTACTACCAAAATATATGCAAATTTTTTTATCATTTGACTTCTACTCGTAATATTACATTTTTGAAATTCTGTTGACGGAAATTGATGTGTTACTAAAATGTAAGGATAACTTGATGTAAAATCCCAACTTTTAATGTAGTGTAAAATCTCATCTGTAAAGATCCAATTAGAATGTGTATATCCTCCTGCAAATGCTTCTTGAAGTAAATTATAGATATGCGGATTTGTATTTACAGCTTTTTTTACTTTAAATTTATATTGATAATCATCTGCAATACGTTCTTTTAGCTCACGTCTTACGTGGCCTGTTGATGTTATTGGAATTTTATCGACTCTTTCGTAAGTTTCAAGTTCACGTTTTATATAATGATATACAACTAAACAATCATACTCGCAATATCCTAATTCTTTTTCTGTAAGTTTTGTCGCTGGTGTCCTTATTTTAGTATAATCTAGATCGCCAACCTTTTTTTCAACTGGCAATTGGAATATTTTTGGTAATTGTTTTAATGCACAATTGCTCATCATATAACTACATCTAAACTCGATATTATAGTCTTTAAGCTCACATTTCATAACTTTATGTGCTTTTCTTGCAACAACATTTTGAAATTCAAATACGCTTTTTAAATATTGAAACTCGAAAGCAAGATTATGTACAAAAACAATTTTTTTAGCTGAATTGTAAAAATCCAATTTAATAATAAATGAAACAAATTCGTCCCATGTCCTGCCATAATACACTGTATCGTTAATAGAAAACATCCATATGTACATGCAACTTCTAAATTCTGCTTGCTCTTGCTCGTCTTTTGTTAAATTTATATATTCAATAGCAGCTTTTATCTTTCCATTTAGAATCAAATACGATGTTGTTTCTATATCGAAACTATATATTGTATTATCGACTTTTTTCTTCTTGCCTTGAATATCTCCAAAATATCCATTAAAATCCCCGCAATAAATCATAGTTCAATCTCTCTTCGTTTTGTGTCAATAGCACCAACAATATAATTAAATTCGCTATCAGATATTTTATTATCTGCTTTTAAATCACTTATTATTGATTCAACTTCTTCTAAGTCGCTAATAGATTCTGCATTGTTTATCAATTCAAAAATATTACTATATAAAACTTCAATTTCATTTCCGTTGCCTTTATAAACATATTTCATGTATATTTTTCGCAAAATGTCATCATAGTTTCCTCGATGCCCATTATACTTTTTTACAGAGTTCATGACTGCGACAAAATCATTAAATGATTGTTTTTGTTCTACTGCATTCTCAGTTACTGCTTGTGCGTCCGAACCGGGCACGAAATTAGTAATTTGATTTACGTCTTTGTCTGTAAATATATTATAAAGAACTTCCGCTTCTTGTGTCGTAAGTTCCTTTACATCAGTAGAAAATCTTACTCTTAATGTTTCAATAGCTTTTTTCTTAGCTTTTTTTAACCCTGTTTTAGTCGACAATTTTGAGTTTAAAAATTGATTAGTTGCTTTTATTGTTGCTTTCATTTGGATTTCAGTCATTGATTTATTTACTTTTACACGTCCAGAAGAAGTCCAAGCTTGCAATGGTTCAATTGCAAGCTTGTCTCTTAGATTCCTTATAGCTAGATTTCCAGTTCCAAACTCACGCTCAAGTCTTACAATTCTTTGATTCGCTCTTTTAGATAACTTTTTAAGTTCTGTATATAGTCTTGCTTGTTCAGCTGTCATTTCATTTTTTCTAGCCATAATATTTCCTCTTTTCTATAAATTTAATTAAAATGGTAATTCATCGTTATTTATAGTTTCTTCTTTTTTAATTCCTGTTGCTCTTAGTTGTGGTACTGCTTTGTACGTTTTTCCTTTTGATGTTTTTACTTCTGCTATTCTTACTTGTGATACTTTTCCAAAATATCCTTTTACTGATTTTTCAAAAATCTCACTACCGCTTGATACTAAACCGTATTCCTCTGTATCGTAATATCCGATTGTAAAATTCTTGTCATCTGTAACAATTTGACATTTTGCATATCCTAAGATTTTAACTACGGCTCCTACTACATCAGCTACTTTTACAGCTGTAATATCTCCGTTTTTTGCCATTTCTTCGAATAATTCGTTGTCACAACTTCCTGTCTTTTCTAGTACTGTTACTTCATACTTTTTCTTTCCTTGATTTTCCATAATTTTTTCTCCTTCTTGCTATTAGGTTGCAACCCGCAATTTATTGATTTGCAGACGGCTGGATTTGAACCAGCAATAAACCATCGCTTCATTACAATAGCGGTTTGACTGTACTAAACTTTGCCAATTAAGTTACGTCTGCATATTTGATGAAACATTAACTATTACATCAATGCTTCATCTACCATTGAAGCTTCACAACTTTAATATTTAAGACACTTATATACTACTACAAAATGTATAAAAAGTCAATAGATATTTTAAAAATTTTTATACTTTTTGTACATAACTTGAATGTAATATATTAT
>UMKU01053811.1_pt1 | contig 14516 bp, 6 predicted proteins | sample 1966411 | NCBI WGS metagenome assembly UMKU01 (sample SAMEA4836187, study PRJEB28245) | human gut metagenome | biome: gut microbiome; material: fecal sample | place: Denmark | collected 2008
TTGACCTCTCGGACGTAAAGTGGAACCGCGGAGGTTACGAGCGTTCCGCGCTTTCAAAGGTGTACACCGGCAACGATATGCGGGTATTCCTGATACTGAAACAGCTCCGGAAATACGTCACCGATATGGACGGCGTTAAAGGGCTGGGATTCTGCGTCAGCAAGGAACACGCTCGCTATATGTCTGATAAATTCAACGAAGCCGGAATTGCCTCCGAGTGCCTTACTGCGTACAGCGACAACGAATTTCGCCGCAACGTAAGCAAGCGGCTTTCGGACGGAGAACTGCGGTTTATTTTTACGGTTGACCTGTTTAACGAGGGCGTGGATATTCCGGCAATAAACACTATCATGTTCCTGCGTCCTACGGAATCTCTGACGGTATTTTTGCAGCAGCTTGGCCGTGGATTACGTTTGTACGACGGCAAGGAATGTCTGACCGTACTTGATTTCATCGGGCAGGCGAACAAGAAATACCGCTTTGAGGAGAAGTTCCGCGCGCTGCTTTCGGACAGCTCGCGCTCTGTTCAAGGCGAGATAAAGAACGGCTTTGTGGCGCTTCCGAAGGGCTGTTATTTACAGCTTGAAAAGAGGGCTGCGGAGTATATTCTCGACAATATCAAGCGTTCTCTCGGAAACAGAAATGCGATAGTTCAGAAGCTTGCGACATTCACCGAGGATACCGGAAAACTGCTCACTCTGGAGAATTTCCTGACCTATTACAGCCTTGATATCTCCGCGATTTATGCGACAAAATTCAGCTTTTCAAGGCTGTGCGTAATGGCTGGCGCAAGGGAGGATTTCTCCGAGCCGCTGGAGGATATCGTGACAAAAGCGCTGCCGAGAATTTCCGCGATAGATTCACGCAGGTGGATCGAATTTCTAGTGGATAATCTGCCGGAAATTTCAGCACGCAGCGAAGGCGATTTCTCGCCGTTGCAGCTTCGTATGCTGACAATGCTGCAATTCACTATCTGGCAGAAAACGTGGCAGGAATGCGGCTTTTCAGATATGCTGGAGGGATTCCGCAGGCTGTCGGAATGCCCGGTGCTTCTCGGTGAGATTCTGGACGTGCTGTATTACAATTACGACCGTATCGACTTCGTGGATTCTCCAGTCGATTTGGGATTTGAGTGTCCGCTTGACCTGCACTGCACCTACTCCCGTGACCAGATACTTGCGGCATTGGATTTCATGAAGCCGGGCACGGTGCGTGAGGGCACGAAGTACCTCCTGGACAAGAAAACGGACGTGCATTTCGTAACGCTGAACAAAGCGGAAAAGGACTACTCTCCGACAACGATGTACGAGGATTACTCGATAAACGAGGTGCTGTTCCACTGGCAGAGCCAGAGCACGACGTCGCAGAGCAGCACGACCGGTCAGCGGTACATGAATCACCGCAGCATGGGCGTGCGTGAACTGCTGTTCGTTCGGGAATTCAAGAGCGGAAAGCTCGGCGCGGCGCTGTATACGTTCCTTGGGCTTGCGGATTTTCTGTCGGTCAACGGGTCAAAGCCGATGAATATTACCTGGAGACTGCATGAGCCGATTCCGGCGAAGTACCTTAGAAAGACTAATAAATTGGTGGTGGGATAATGAGAGAAGTTACAGCCGCGATAATTCGCCGCAATGGAAAAATACTGATCTGCCGCCGTGCAGAGGGCTCCTGCGCGCATCTGTGGGAATTTCCCGGCGGAAAAACAGAGCTGGGGGAAACTCCGTTTGAATGCCTTACACGCGAACTCCGCGAGGAACTGAATATCGAGATCAAGCCGCTTCGCGAGTACTGCCGCAGTGTTTGCGGAGAACTTTCGTTTGTGTTTATCGAGGCAGAGATCATTTCCGGTGAGCCGCAGCTTTCCGTTCACGAGGAAATGCGGTGGGTACTGCCGAATGAGCTCACGGCATTTGAATGGTGTCCGGCGGATAGACCGGTGGCTGAGGAGATCTCGAAAAGCACAGAGCATACAAATAATCCCCTTCGCTAGGCGGAGGGGATTATTATATACTATGCTAACTTAATGTGTTTTATCAAAACTTTACATCCCATTAAGCCAAGCTGTTTCTTAACATTATAAAACGCAATTTTTCCAAATAGCGGTAATGAAGGGAGATCATCATTACCGGACTTTATAATTGCATATATGATAGTTAGTTTATCATCTGAATGCAGCAAATAATCACTAATATTGCCGGTCAATTGCTGTTCTTTGAATTGTTTCTTTATCTCTTCATTTGCCTTCTCGCAAAATTGCAAGTCCGATTTGATTAATTCAGCTGATATTAATCCCTGATTGAACAGGTGACTTAAAAGAGAAGAAGAAGCACCTTGTTTTGTGTGAATAAGCTCTTTTTTATCCGTCAGAGTATCACATAATTCAACTTTGCTTCTTCCTGTTCTAGGTATTACTAGGTTGCAGTCCATATTTATATACGGGTCACACGAGTTTGCAAAGTTGATATTATAAATTTTCTCTTTCTCATTGTGATTATCAGGAAATTCAATATCGCACACACAAGTGTTTTGGTAATCATTTTCAATCTCATTAACAAAATCGCTGTTCACTTTGTACCAGACACCGTTGTTGAGACAGTAATGGCTATGGTTGTAATCTATTTCCGCAAACAAGCATTTGTAAATTATCCAACTTCTATATGAGAACTGGTCATCAACGCTGCTTTGCAAATAAACCATTTTGGACTTGAGCTTTTGTACAGTAATCTCATCACCATTAAATGAAGATATAATGCTGTCAATTGAGATGTCATCGACAATATCCTTACTTCTAGTAGATTTGAATGAGAAGCCTTTAGCTTTATCCCATTCAATTATTTCTGGTACAGCTGCAATTATTGAACTAGGATCCTCATTAATTCTTGTTTCAAGCAGGTTATCCAGCTTCTCAATAAGAGTATTGTCCTTTATATATTTGATATTATCTATCCAACCAAAATTAGATTTATATCCCTCAGAATGGTAATCAGACAATAAAGTTGACAGATAACCTTCAATATTCTCAAGATCTGTATCAATCGTAACGCTAAGCATTGCACGGCCTGATATCATTCCGTCTGAGATTTGCGGCTTAATTGATACTCCTGATATCATATCAACTAAATCTCTGTTAATATCCACAGAAAAATCGCCTATACTCGATTTAGACGGCATCTGCTCTTGGCTCATTTTCTGGTTACCACCTATAGCTTTTAATGATACTTTTCTGATATCATCGGGACCAATTGCCCCAAGGGTGACTTTTAATCCAAAATCATCAACAATTGCATCAGGATTGATCATTGCTCTTCCAAAACCAAAGGCCAACAAGAAAATGCGATTAGTCACCTTAACACTTAAAACAGCGCTTGTTGTCTGAGTTTTGAACATCTCCTGATATGATTCATCATTTCCGAAGAACGCTCCTACCCAACTAGGGCATCTTAATTGGCCCATTTTTGAATATAAATGCTTGGTGTCAGAAAGCCTATCGCATGGATAATTCCCTTTGATATATTCATTTTCCTTTGTGAACTCTTCCTTTACTAAATAAATAGATAACTTGTTCTTCAAATATTAGTCCTTTCATTTGTACCTTAAGTGTCTTGCTGACTTAAGGTTATTTGTGATGGAAAGTTTAGTACTACATGTACCGCAAGAGAGGCTTCAAGTGGTTTTTTGTCTTCCGTAAAATTAGCTATTTAATTAATCAGGCAATCACCCCTGTTCTTATAATTAGATCTGCAATCTGCTTAGCACACTTTTGGCGTGACTGCTATTCTATTATAAATCTATGGGCGTAAAATGTCAATCATTTATTCCAGGAAAATTTTTACGAAAAATGGATAAAACCTTTGTATAAAATGTCAATATACAGTGCTAATAGCTTTTTTCTGATACAAAATATACTTTTATCGCTCTTAATGAAAGCAATTGTTTGAAACATTCCAACTGTCACTTCAAGCATTTTCTTTCAGAAATATGGGAAAAACCTACGGTTGTAAAAACAAAGGAAACTAAAGATAGATTACTCAAGAACCAGGAGCAGCAAAATAATAAATGCTTAAAATTCAAATTTAAAAAATCATATTTTTAATTTTGACAAGATATTTTAAATTTTTACAATATTTTCCCTTGACATTTTAAAATAACATGATATAATTTAAGAAAGGAGTGAAATTTGAAATGACAGATACCGAACTTTTAAGTTTAATAGATGTAATACAAACCTCGAAAGCTGAATTTCAAACTGTCGAGGTCAAAAGAGCAGAAAAAAGTGCTCCAGACAAATTGTATGATACTCTGTCCTCATTTTCAAACCAGAACAGCGGAGGCACTATCGTGTTCGGACTATATGAAAACGAGGGGTTCAAAGTAACCGGAGTATCTGATGTGCAGGCGCTTCAGAAAAAAGTAATGGAACAGTGCAATCAGATGGAGCCTCCCGTACGTGCGGTATTCACAAGTATAGAGATTGACGGTAAGTATGTGGTTTCTGCTGAAATTCCGCCGATAGATATTTCGGAACGCCCGTGTTTCAATAAGGCAAAGGGGCGCATCAAAGGTTCGTATATTCGTGTAGGCGACGCGGATATTCCTATGACGGAATATGAGATATACAGCTACGAAGCCTATCGCAAAAAATATCAGGATGATATCCGCATAGTTGAACGAGCGGATATGTCATCACTAAACACGCCAAAACTTGAAAACTACCTGTTCCGTCTTAAAGAAAATAAGCCTAACCTTGCACAGCTTTCTGACCAGCAGATAATGGAGCTTATGAGCGTTGAACGAGATGGAAAGCCCACTCTTACTGCTGAATTACTCTGGGGACTGTATCCCCAGGCGTTCTTCCCGCAGCTGGGGATAATTGCAACAGCCGTACAGGGTACTGAATACTGCGAACCTCAGCCGGACGGCTCACGCTTTTCTGATAATAAGAGAATCGAGGGAACAATTCCGGAAATGCTTGAAGGAGCTATGAATTTTGTCCGCGCAAATACACGTATTCGCACTGTCATTGACAAAGACGGAAAGCGCACCGATATTCCCGATTATCCCATGAACGCCGTCAGAGAGGTCATACTGAACGCACTGGTTCATCGTGATTACAGCATTCATACTGAAGGAATGCCCGTACAGCTCATCGTGTTTTCTGATCGCCTGGAAGTGAGAAATCCCGGAGGGCTATACGGTCGGTTAAGCATAGATATGCTCGGGAATGCGCAGCCGGACACAAGAAATCCTGTTCTCGCAAATGCCCTGGAGGTCATGCAGGTAACTGAGAATCGCTACTCAGGCATACCTACTATTCGCCGTGAGATGAAGTCTGCTAACCACCCGGAGCCTGAATTTACCGCGATTCACGGCGAGTTCAGAGTTTGCCTGCGTAACGCTGTGATATCCGCTGCCGATGACGAAAAAACGACTGAAATTCTGGAATTCTGCCGTACTCCGAGGTCTAAAAAGGAGCTTGCAGAATTCCTGGAAATAAAATCAGTGACTTACGGTATAAAACGATACGTTGAGCCGCTGGTGGAAAATGGACTTCTGGCACTTTCCGAACCTAAAAATCCGGGGAGCCGCTCGCAGAAATATTATACTGTATAAATAAAATTATAGCTTGATTTTCAAAGTGAAATATGCTATAATTAAATCAACAAAGCAACGATACTCACCGGATCACAAAATCGAAACTCTGGTGAAACACTTCCGAGCCCGCACTACAATGCGAAATATAGAAATCCGGATTTACGTGTGCAAACGTAAATCCGCTTCGGCTCCACCACAACAGCCCGGAAAACGGGCAAAGCAACCCCCACCTGCTGGTTGGCAGGTGGGGGTTGCTATATTTATCCTACACTAAGCGCCTTAATTACGGCCTCTTCCGCATTTTTATACAGAATAATATCAAATGCAGTTGAAAGATCGTCCGGGACTGAAGCAAAGTCCGACATACTGATCGCAGGCATTAAAATCTTCTTTGCACCACTGTCAAGACATACCTGCAACGTATTTGCCAGCTCATCGACCCGGATCAGAGTACCGCTTATACTCATCTCACCCAGGACTGCCATAGAACTTTGCACGGGACGTCCAAGTGCAATTGAACACAAGGCAATAAGAGTCGGTATAGCCAGCTTATCGGTCATTCCTATTCCCTGGAGGTCCTGATAATTTACAATATAATCCTTGGCATCTGTGCTGATACTGCCACTTATTCTGTTACCGTTCGCTTTCAGGAAACTGAAAGCCGCATTGGAGGATTCCCTTGCTTCACGGTCGGAGCCTATGCCCGTACGCTCAAATTTTCCTGTTCCATTAAGCGTCTGACTTTCCAGCCGAAATACTCCCAGCATTCCGCTCTTGCCACGGGAAACGGTATACACCTGCCCGGGATTGCATATGCCTTCCGGAATCAGCTTTCCGCCTCCCTGCTCAGGCACCGACACATAATGTTCCTCCAGTGTTTCATTGTCTATGTACGAAAAATTCACATCGTAAAATTCCATACCGCCAAGCTTTTTAAGCTGTTCCTTAACGCGGCGGCGCATTTCCAGGGATATCTGAACTACCTCTTCCAGCTCTTCTTTTGTGAATTTATCGTCAGGATACATCAGCTTCAGATAGCCGTCTATCATTCTGCGAACGTCAATGGTATCACGCTGATTCAGATTTTTTCCAAGACGGAAATAATGATCGAGCGCATCACCATACTGCTCTTTACGAAGCTCACGGATAAATTCTGCAAGATAGTCGCTGATGAAACCGTAATCGTCAGTGAAATGCTCCGGTCTGAATTTTGGTATCTCCCAACCCGGAAGATAACAGTGTATCCTGTCCAGGAATGCAGTATCAGTCCCCATTTCAGGAGGAAACGGGTCAAAAAGGCTGGAGGTTTTCAGCAGGACGTCAACACTCTGATTTATATTACCTACGAATACCATTGAGGCGGAAGCTGCTTTTTCCTCCTTGCCGCGAGCAAATGAACCGGACGCCATATAATCTTTCATTATCTGAATGCCGTCCTTGTCCTTGAAACGTATTCCCGCAACCTCGTCAAAGGCAACGCAATCCCACAGCCCTACTAATCCGACTGTCCTTTTGCTCATATTATAAAATAAATTCGCAACGGTAGTCTGTCCGCCGGATACAAGAATACTGTTAGGCGATATCTCCTTGTAGAGATGCGATTTTCCGGTGCTTCTGGGACCGAGTTCGCAAAGATTAAAGTTGTTCTCCACAAGTGGTATCATTCTGGTCAGCAGCAGCCACTTCTCACGGTATGTAAATCCGTCAGGCTCCATACCGGTGGAGCGCAGCATTATATCCAGCCATTCCTCTTTGGTAAACGCAGCACGTCCTGCTTTCAGCTCGTCAATGTCGATATGCGGCATCTGTATCGGGGTCAGTTTCCGAATACTTATCGGGGAATAATCCTTGTTCTTTTTCTTTTTTGAGCGAAGCGGATTACCGTATTCATCAGTTATTTCCGGCTGATCCTCGTCATCGGATTCATAATCAAGCTGAACAATGCACCATATCCCACCGCACAGCAGCCTGTCGTACTTTTCGGGATATGCGTCATCAATTGGCACTCCGCCAACTCCCAGATTTGAAAAATCTGCAAAGAAACAGTTCTTGTTCATATCAAGGTGCACCGTTACCATATCAATGATAGTATGACTGCCTTTTTTCCGCAGCTGCGAAAGTATTTTCTGAGATTCATCAGGACGTACAAAGTTATCTGCAAGGATACGCTTCACATTATTTACACCCTCCTCGACAACTTCTTCATCGTCAGAGCTGCAATACTGCCCCAGGAGGAATTCCAGTACATATACCGGGACGTTCGCTCCCTCTTTCATCTTCTTGGTCAGATCCTTGCGCACTATTTTTCCGTCAAAATGTTCCCTCAGCTTCTGCTTTATGATATCATGTCTGCTAAGGCTGGTCTCAGTATTTTCAAATTCGCACATTGATTATATCCCCCTTTTATCAGAAACCGAAATCATCTGCAAATGCAATATCGATCATCATCTCATGGCGCAGTACTTCAAGGCTGGTTTTCTCCTCAAATGCTACAAGATAGTACTTTTTATTGATATCATATTTAATATTTCTGAAAGAAAAACGCAGCTTAAAAATACGCTTGGATGTGTCCGCGTCCTTTTTGTCGGCAATATATATGCATTCGTTCGATATTCTGTTTCCCTTTTCATCAACAAAGTAAACATGATATCTGGTTTCCTTTACCACGTCGCTGACAGGTTCCGTCTGCATGAAATCCAGCACTGTAACCAGATTCGTTATCTTCCTGGTCAGGCTGATGAAGCGTATCTCGGCATTAGTGGTTTCGCAGCGGCCTTTCTCGGTTCTGACGTCTATCAGCGGAATGATCATCTCCTGCGGAGAGCTGCCGCCGTGGGTATAATTTAATCCGGAACCCTGTTTCTTGAACAGGTCGCTTCCCATCGGAAAATACACTCTGCGGGAATCGTCAGCGCCTATGATCGAACTGAAAGGCAGGCTTGCAACTCCTTCGCCCTGCACATCACGGTCGGTGAGCGCATATCTGCGGTCTGCGTCCGGTATCCCGCTTATCTTATCGCTCTCGGAGAGCTTATCTCTCTTGTAGATAAATCCATGGTCTGCGGTAATGATGTAGTGGATAGTATTTGCGCTGGACGTAAGCTTTCTTACGAGGAAATAAATCTCCTCGACCGCTTCCTCACAGGCATTGAATACCTCATTCTCAGTAGAGGCATGGTCGCCTCTGGCGTCGATCTGGTCGTGATAAACGTACACGACATTCTGTCCGGTGAACACGTCACGAAGCGCAGAAACATTCATTGATTTTATATCGTCATACTTTACACAGCGACTGTCCGGGTTTGCCGCCTGCAATACTGCCTCACGCTGTTTTATGTCGTCCGTCGGCTTTCCGTCTGCAAGCGTGCGGGAATCCGGCAGGACCTCAATAGTGTTATGAGGAAGGAGCGCAGCCATTCCGAACTTGGTATAGGACGGAAGTACGCTCTGCATCGCGGAGATGGAAGTAGTGCACTTTGCGTCCGCCTGCAGTTTCTCGAAAAGCGAACGTCCCACTTCATAGCGCATAGCGTCTGAAATGATAACGACTGTACGCTCCTTGTTGCTGCGGACAAAATCGTTATAGAAATTGAGCTGGTGCGGCAATCCGGTATCACCGTCCGCAGCCACGAAATTCTGATTCCAGTTTACGCACTGTGCATTCAGGTAATCGTTGGTGTAGATATTTTCAACGAGCTGGCGCAGATCGTCGAACTCGCTGTTGTTGTCCAGTTTATCAAAGTAATAATAGAAATACCTGTACCTGCGGTCTATGGTGTAGTTTTTGTCTGTATACTGCTTTACAACAGCCTTTATGCCGGTAAGTGGCTGATATTTCTCCGGCTGAACCAGCCAGTATGCGTTCTCCAGAACAAAATATCTGTTTCTGAACTCGCTGCCGAAGTGCATTTTTCTTCTCAGAACGCAGACTTCCGGTATGGACTTTCCTCCGAGTCTGGTGTCGGTGTCCTCAGCCTCCAGCCGCTCACGGATCCAGCTTATTATAACATCATCAATTCCACGGAAAACGCAGCAACTGACAAGAGAATCGACAGGCATTTTCCGGAGCTGGTCTGCCGCTCCGAGAGAATTAAAAGCCTGCGCTGAGAGGTCGCCATAATTATCGGAATAGAGAATATTGTTCATCAGATTATCCAGGAACGTGATAATATTGCCCGCCTTGAATGAAATGAACGGCTCCCATGCTTTCGGCATTTCAGCGGAAATAGTCTTGGAAGCGTAGGTCGCAAAGAGGGTCATAATGAAACGATGTAATGTCGGATCTGCGTCAACATATCCGAACTGTTCCTCAACCATCTGCCAGAACGACCGCAGCAGGCCGTACCTTGCAAACTCGGCAAGGTACTTATTATCCTCCGGTTTGTCATCTGTCAGAACACAGCGGACAACTTCTTCAAAAGAAACCGATTTATTCCTGCAAAGAATGCTCATAAGGGCAACCTCTATCGTTGCCTTGTTGAAATGGTCGATTTCAAGCTCATAGAACTTCTGCGTTCTGGTTTTCTCTCCGAAGAACTTGATGTAATGCTCGATAACGGGCTTGAATCGCTCATCTATACCGAGGTCGGACGCCACGACCGACGCCTTATCAGTGTGGAACTCCTTCGAGTAAAAGATCATATCCGCAAGGTGGTTCTCCTGCACCGGCGGTTTTGCGTACGGTGCATAAATGAGGTAATTCGTCTGCGTATCTTCGCACTCCAGAAAGTATTTCATGCGAAGCTGCTCATGCAGCTCCAGGTGGAGTATCTTCGCATTATTCAGCTCCAGAGCGTCTATGTCATCGACAAACTCCGCTTTTGCGTCAAACCAGAAAATGAGCCTGCGTTCATCTCCGGCGAACTCTTCGTTCAGTTTGTCGGAAATTTGTTTCAGGTTAAGTACTGCCATGAGATATCTCCTCAGATTTTAGTAAGCACTTCGATCTTCTTCCCGTCATCGCCGGTCTGAACCTTTTCATAGTTCACCTTAACGCCGTCGTCAAGGTCGATGTCTATGCGGGAAAGTGCCAGGTGCGCTATTTTTTCATCGAAGTCATGAGTTTCCTTGAGCTGCTTTGTCAGCTTTTCTATGCGCTTCTGTGCAGCTGAAACCTCACGTCCGCTGCCTGTTTCTGCAACGTCCTGTGCCTGGCGTATCTCATTCTCGTAAATACGCTGGAGCTTGTGCAGGTACTCCACACGCACATTACCGGTGGTGTCAGCATTCCAGCGGTGCATATAAACAAGCGCCCTGAAGCCGTTCTGTTTGCCGCTGTCGAACATCCAGTAGATAGGACGTTTCTGATACATCTTGATGTGGTCTTTGATGAAATCGTTCAGGAAGTAGTTCCGAATCCTTTCACGGCTGGTGTTGCCCCTTGTTCCGAGTGCGTCAGCTATGAAAGTCAGGTTTTCTTCAAGGGTATCTGCGCCGTAAACCGTTCTGATGAAATCCACAAAACGGACTACGATATCGTCCCGGAAATATTCTTCATCGGTGACTGGTATGCAGTTATCCGGGTCGGGAATAAAGGTCTTATATTTACTGCCGTCCCAGTCACCGCCCGCATATGCAAGCCCCTCGGAATCAAGGGAATACCGCCCGAACATACAGCCGACAGCATAGCTTACCAGCGACTTTATATCACGGGTGAGGTCGGCACGGCGCACGGTAACGTCCTTGTCCTCGACTTCGGGGGTCAGTTCGTCCTGTAATCCGTAGATGTCTATGAATATGCGGTTGAGTTCCTCTTCGTTGGATTTTAGCTGAGTGAAACGCTTTTCGCATTCGTCAGACCACTGCGCAAATGATTCGGAGATAAGGGGGACGGGTTTTAGAAGGGGGTGGGTTTTGAAGTCCCAGCTGGTTTCAAAGCTGTCCCAGTCAACTTGAGAAATGTCAATACACTTGTCAACAGTTGAATTGATGACATCTAGGCAAGAAATAACTAATGGTAAAGAACATATGTCTTTCACTTGAAAATTTAAAGTTGGGTTCAACGCTTTGGCAACCACCAAAAAAACTTTTGAATTTAATAATCCAAGAGCATAATTGTAAACTTCTCTTTCAACAATTATTGTTGAACCACCCTTATCAAACGTCGCACCTTCTGGCATAACTCTAAAACTTGGAATTGAGGAAGTAATTAATCCCCATGTAATTCCCTTTCTATACCAATAATCTTTGTTGATAATTTGAGAAGCATGATGTCCATCTCCATGCTGATAAATATAACGAGCAGTTGGAGTCCAGTTAACTATATCAAGCAAGTTACCCCACCACTTTCTAAATCCTCCTCCCTTTGCATAGAATATCCATTCATCTCTTCCACCTACTTTGACATTTGACAGTTCCCAAAATTTACGCACAAATCTATCATTGTTTCCAGTTACATTTTGACTTGGCGAAATAGAATATTTATATAATTTTTCATTTTTAAAAACGTCGGCAAATTTCTCACTCACCCAATAAGCCACAGGCATACCGGGTATTTTTGAGAAATTGTCACTGCTTACTTGTGCAAATCTATTTCCTGCGACAGGAAAAGATTTTGGTTTTGCATTTTCGATATCGGCAAGTTTTATCTGATTGTACGTCCCCTTATAACCCTTAACCGCACCTTTTCTGAAAACAGACACAGCAGTGCCGAAAGCAATACCCATAACCATGTTTTCCATGTGCATGAGTGTTGTCAATGTGTTTAGTGTAAGTAATTTTGTTCTCATTTCCTCAAAACTGGACAAGAACATCCATGACTGCATTGTTACCAAACTGGAATATCCATTTTGCTTTGTAAATTCAAGACATTTTATAATAAGAGCTGCAAACAAATCCGACTTTGCCTCGGAATAGCATCTCTTCACATATTCTGACAGCACACTATTCATACCAGACCCACCCATATACGGCGGATTAGTGCAAACCACGTCATACTTCTGCGAAAGCGCCTGCGCCTGATTCACCAGCGGCAGAATTTTCTCGCACGCAATGCGCTTGTTTTCCATCGCAATGAGGTTCAGCTCGTCGCTCTGTGCAATTACCCCTATACGCTCAATTAGCCCGCTGAAATCAACGGGCTGAACATTTATAATACTGCCGTACTCACGGGCGTTTGTAAGGTCATTTGAAATGGAGCGCAGGTCGGCTGCTATCTTGCTGTCGCCGTCCGCTATGTACTCTATGATTTCGGGAGTCAGCGCGCGGTTATCGTCAATAACGAACAGATTCGGCTTTATTCCGGAAGTCAGAATACGGCGGTTGTACTGCCGAGCTTTCATCATTACAGCGAAATATGCCAGCTGATACGCACGCCTGTCAATATCCAGACCCCAGAGATTCTTCTCCACGATAAGTTTCGCAGCGTCACGCTCAGAGTAGCCCTGTGCCGAATAAATCTGCATGAGCACGTCAAAAGCGTACACTAGTATATGACCCGAGCCCATGCACGGGTCTATTATGCGGATATCCTCCGGAGATATCTCCCTGTACCCTGCACGAATTTCTTCAAGCTGCGCCTGAACCTGTGGCTCCTGCTCCGCTTCGTCAAGGTAGTACTCCCAGCACTGACGCAGATCATCGTCAGGATGTCCCTCTATCCACAGTCTGCCGAGGGAGTTCTCGACCATGTAGCGGACTATCCAATGCGGCGTAAACAGCTGGGTCGCAGCCGGTATATTTTCCTTTGTGATTTTGACGTTCTTTTTGAGAGCTGCAAACACCTTGTCCTTCGGTTCAGTGTTGTAGTACTGGTACATCCAGCCGATTATCTCGACCTGACCCTCTTTCTCAATATTGAAATCGTCCTCGGAAATATCGTTCACCAGATGGAACACAACGCCGTCCTTGTCTGTATACGACAGGGAGAGCAGGAGTTCCGAGTAGTCATTCGTAGCCTCAAACAGCTCCGGCAGAATATCATGCAGGTGGTTGCACTCCCTGATGAACAGCATACGGAACAGTTCTTCCAGCCTGTTATTGTCACGGAGCTCATATATACGGCCGCTTTCCTCGCCTGTAAATTCAAGTCCTGCGTCAAATGGCGTGGTAACTATATCCGGCTCATGCTTGCCGGATTCAGAGGACAGCACTCGTATAGGCAGATAGCCGTTCACTTCCATGAAACGAATAGCTATCATACGGTTGAACCAGGTATAGGCGACTTCCTCGACGATGTACTCGAAAGCAACCTTGTAGTTGTCCAGCTCCTCCGCCTTTGCCCTTATCGCAGAAACAAGGGAGTTACGCTGCGAGATACGCTCTCCCTTTACCTCGGCGTAATCCTTTGTTCCGATATCGAACAGCTGCAAATCGCTCCTGGACTGCGGGAGCGGCTCGCCGATGCCGTTCTCATTTACGGCGAGCAGTCCTGCGCTGTATGTAATATCGGATATGAGCTTTTTTCTTGCCCATATTGCAAAATTTTTGAGTGCTGTCTTATTCATCCTGATCTCTCCTTAAAATTCTATTGTGATGATGGTGTCCTCTTCAAGGGTGTTCATCAGCTTGTTTTTTAAGTCGGCGAGGTACTTGTCCACGTCCGCTGCGCTTTCAAGCTGCCACGAGCTGGATGAATTGAGCGACTTTATGCTGACCGCCTTGCGCTTCTTCATTTTCGGCACTACCGGAGCGACAGGCTGTACAGGCGCTGCGCCCGCGTCGTCTTCGGGCTGAATCGGCGGAGTAATCTTAGCTGCCTTTGAGTCTGCAATTTTCTTCTCGGCGGCAAAAATTTCATTAAGAGAACGGGTCATAAGAGCGTCTGCTTCAACGCTTATATTTTTCAGGTTAGCTATATTGTCGCAAGCCTGCGCCTTGTCTGAAAGGTCTGAAAAGCTCTTTACAAATTTATCAGAAAGCTGCGGCCTGCACTCCTTGCCATCGAGCTCGTCAAACACACGTCTGCGGGCTTCGTCAACTGCTTC
>UMKU01027193.1_pt1 | contig 13786 bp, 9 predicted proteins | sample 1966411 | NCBI WGS metagenome assembly UMKU01 (sample SAMEA4836187, study PRJEB28245) | human gut metagenome | biome: gut microbiome; material: fecal sample | place: Denmark | collected 2008
ACTTTCATGCTCCTTCCGCGTGCAGCTTTTTAGTGCTTCACCGAAGCCCTTGTTTGCTCCCCCAACTTTCCGCGAAGAACCCTTTTTTGTCAGTATCTGTCCGTCCGCAAAAGCCATTCCATCACGCGCCGATTGAGCGCGTAGCAGCGGCAGTACAGCAGGAAAAACAGCAGCAGCGGATACGACTTGCGAGACTGGTACATCTTCTTCCAGCTTGCGCGGCGCAGCTGCTTCAGCGACGGGCAGGTTGTCAGCAGCGCCTTCCATGCCCGCTTCTTTTCCGCCTCCGACTGCGGATTATTCGGGTGATAGAAGTAGCGCTTCAGCAGGCGGATGTAGGTTTCCATCAGCCACACTTCATAGGCATTCCAATAGAAATCGCCCTTGTGGTGCACTTTCCCGAATGTCAGGAATTGCTGATTCACCTGCTCCATCTGCTGCGGCAAATCCGCATGAAACCGCTGAAACGATGACATGCCCCAAACCCTGTACGTTGTCAGCGTTTCATGCAGAAAATCCACGGACTTGACGTACTCCAGCATCTGCATATTGAACAGCGCATCTTCGCTTTGATGAATCGCTTCCGGAAACGCAAGCTGATGCTCGACGACGATTGTCCGGCGAATCAGCTGTATGCACGGTCCGCCAAAGTAGTTTGCAGCATACCGTTCATTCCGATCCAGCAAGCCCAGCTGCATTTCCTCCATTATGGAGGTGCCTGCGTGCCGCTTCTTTTCTGCGGGCGGTGCTGTCTCGTCCGTTTTCTGCTGCGAAAACGTTTTGAAATTAAACACCAGCAGATCCGCCGGTTCCTCCGCCAGCTTTTTCATTGCGGATGACAGCAGATTGTCCTCCCACCAGTCGTCGGAATCCAGAAAAATCAGCCAGTCGCCAGTCGCCGCCGCCATGCCCGCGTTGCGCGCCGCAGATACGCCGCTTTGCCGCTGATGAATCACGCAAAAGCGCGCATCCTTTGCCGCGTATTCGTCGCAGATACGCTCCGCGCCGCTGGTCGAGCCGTCGTCAATCAGGATGGCTTCCCAATTCGTGTAATCCTGCCGCAGGACGGAATGCAAGCATTCGCGCAGGTATTCCTCCGGCGTGTTGTGCACGGGAATGATGATGCTGACTTGATTCATCCTTTTTCTTCCTTTCGTGGATTCCACCCGCTGCATCAGGGTAACACCGCACAAATGAGGTGGTGCCTTAGAAATACAGCTTCTTGAAATGCCCGGGCAGCAGCATGGCATAGGTATACACAAGTTTCCTGCGCAGCCAGTACGAGGAGCGCATCAGCGGCCAATACAGCGCCCACTGCTTTTTGCGCGCCTTGCGGCGGAAAGGCTTGTTATCCGCCGTATGCAGATAGTATTCTGCCGCAAACATAAACTGCCGGTTTTGCGTAAAGCGGATTAAGTCGCCGGTTTCGCCGTTTTCGCGGTAGAACACCAGCCGCTCATCGAGAATATCCAGCATCGTCATGCGCTCCGGGGTAAAGCGGTTCGCCATCAAACCGCCCTGATTCGCCGTGTAGAGGTACAGGGCGCCATCCACCATTGCCACCTGCCGGCTTCGGTAAAGCAGCTTGTATATCAGCGCCTCGTCCTCATGCAGCTTCACGTCCGGGAAGCGTTCCGTTTCCAACATTTCGCGCCGAAACAGCTTCCCCCACGCCGTCACCATCCGCACCCATTCCGACCTGCGGTAAAGCATCATGTTTGCCTCGCGCCCATCTACCACGCGCACAGGCTTATTCGCCAGCGGCGCGGCTATTTTCGGCAGATATTCCGCTGGTGTCGCCTTCATGTAATCCCCGACAGCGATTTCCGCGCCGTTCTCCTCGCACGCCGCCAGCAAGCGCGCCACGAAGTCAATATGCAGCGCGTCGTCGCTGTCCACAAAGGTGATATAGTCGCCTGTGCAGATGTCCAATCCGGCATTGCGCGCCATGGACAGACCAGCGTTTTTCTGGTGAATGACGCGGATTCGCTCGTCCTTTTTGGCATATTCGTCACAGATGGCGGGGCAGTTGTCCGGCGAACCGTCGTCCACCAGAATAACCTCCAAGTTACGATACGACTGATTCAGCACGCTGTCCACGCACATCGGCAGGTACTTTTCCACCTTGTAAACCGGGATAATGACGCTGACGAGTTTGTCTGGTTCACGCATATTGATTCCATCCTCCTGAAAATGAAGGTATCAATACCAGTTCGCGTCAATAATCACCAGTTCCGGCGGATTATTGATGCGCGGCAGAATCTGCCCCACGTCGTCCCCCAGTCCGCGGCTGATGATGACCTTCGTGCCGGAAATCGTCTGCACGCCTTCGGTCAAATCGGGCAGGAAGCCCTGATCCGGCGTGTAGAGCGCGCCGAGGAACGGAAGGCGAACCTGACCGCCGTGCGCGTGGCCGCAGAGCGCCATGTCGATGTCCTTGCCAATCAGCGCGCCCGTATCCTCCGCGTAGTATTCCGGATAGTGGACGAGCAGCATCTTGTAGCCCGGCTGGGCGGCGAAATCCTCCAGAAATCCGCTGGCATACTTCTCGTAGGACGCCGGCGCTTCCGCAATGCCACCGATGAGCAGCGTATTGCTGCCGATGGTCACAGTTTCGTACTTATCCGCCAGAAAGTGCACGCCCAGCGCTTCCAAATCCGACGCGAGTGTGCTGCCCTCGAACACGATTTTCGGCCACTCGTGATTGCCCGGCACATAGTACACCGGGGCAATTTCCACCAGCTGCGCACACAAGTCCGTCACGACGCGCGTGTCGTCGCTTTTCTTGTCGTTCATATCGCCCGTGATGGCGATGATGTCCGGCTTCAAGGCACGAATCCGCGCCACCAAATCGCAGTTGTTCTCGCCGAACTCCCGCAGGTGCAGGTCGGACAGCTGCACAATCCGCAGATGGCTCGTCAGCTTATCCGACTGCACTTTGTAGTAGCTTTCCACAAAGTCCTGCTCATGCGGATACAGGAAGAGGAAGTATCCGCAAACGCCCGCCATCACCAGCAGCACAGTCAGCACATACAGCAGCGCTTTTTTCCACTTTTTCATGGCTTAGTCCTCCTGCTTTCTGCGGTCCATCATTGCGCCGCGCAGCAGGGTACGCAGCGTATGGGCGTTGGCGGTGCGGCTTTCCGCCATGCCGAGGCTGTATTCCATCTTCGCGTCGCCGCTTTCCTCGTTGTAGGCGTGCACGAGGCGGTGCATGTAGTCCGCAAAGCTCTCCGCGTCCTCGCGGCGGCACTGCTCAAAGAAGCCGATGAACTGCCAGCCGCCGTTGTAATACACCGTACCGCAGGTTGCAGACGCTTCCTTGATGAAGTCCGCGAACCGGCGCAGCACTTCGTTGCCCTTCACGCGCCCCAGCTCGTTGTTGATGTGGCTCAGGTTCGTCAGCTCCAGCACAACGCACACGTTGTCGTCGCCCAGCACGCGCTCGGTGTTGTTCTTGATGTACAGGTCGCACGCCGTACGGTTCGGCATTTCCAGCGCCTGCTCGGTGAAGAACAGGTACTCCACGAAGTCCTGGATTCGCCCCAGCAGGATGGCGCCGCAGACGCCGAGGATGAAGAACACGACGACGCCCAACATCATGTACAGCTTGACGTTGACGCGCACGCTCACCGCTGTGGTGGACAGCACGCCCACGTTCACCGCGCCCATGTACTCGTTGTACTCCTCCATCGTCACCAGCAGCACCTGATAGAGGTCATCCAGCCGGGTTTGCAGCGCGCTGATTTCCGCCTCCACCGACGCGCGGGCTTCGGCGGTGTTCTCCGTCGCGTCCGGCGCTTCGGAGAAGGTGTCGATGATGTACTGGCAGTACGCCGCGTCAATCAGGCTGTCCGACTTGCGGTTGAGCAGCGTCACATAGTCGCTGATGAGCGTATCGTAAACGGTGGTGCGGTCTTTAATCTTGCCGTCCTCATCATGCTCCTCATAGACGTCATTCAGCACAAGGCCGTTCTGCCCGTTCGTGTCCGTGCCGTTCGTTCCGGCATAGTACAGTGAGCCTTCCTTGTTCTTATTGCCATAGCTTTCAATGACTTCCTTGACGCTTGCCACCTTGTCGCCATCGGTGCCGCTTGTCAGCATGTAATTCGCATACCGCTCCTGATACTTTTTCAGCAGGATTTCGCGGTTCTGCGTCAGCTTTTCGCCCAAAATCTCCGAAAACAGGTACGGAATCCGCACCGACTGGATATAGCTGTATTCATCAAACAGGTCGGAGACGGACAGACCCGTGCGCGACGAGGTGAAATCCGGCGCAGCGCTTTGGCGGCTGCCTAACTGCGCGATAATCTCATCCACCGAATTGCTGAGAATTTCCGCCTGCTCAATGTAATCATAACCGCCCGCCAGCACGTTTTCCGCGTTGTTGGGGATGGTGGAGTAATCCACATATTTCTCCCCGAAGCTGGCAAAATAGCAGCTCAAAATTTCATCCAGCATCAAGCGCGCGAACTCAGCGCTTCGGCTGCTGCCAACAGTCAGCTTGACAACGTATTCTGTCGGATAGTATTCCTCCACCTCTTCGCCCTTTTCCGCCAGCGCATCCTGCCGCGTCTGCACATCGGCAGGGGTGATGCCCGTCACCGTGCCGCCGGAGCGGATGGTATCGACATTGACGGAATAGCCGAGGCGCTCAATCGCTTCCTTGACGACGGTCGAAGAGAAGATTTCGGAAACGTCCAGCGGCTCGCCGTTCGGGGTCAAGCCCTCCGACGCCGCGTCGTAGGTGTACTTAATGACAGCCTGCGCCGTGTACGCCTGATTGTTGCTGGCATAGCGCATGAAGAACGCGCCGGCAAAGATGGACATCAGCGCAATCAGCGGCCACCAGCGCTTTAAGTAGCGGATGATGTTAAACTTTTTCATGCTTTTTTCTGCCCTCAATCATCAGCAACAGCACGCAGCAGGCGCAGAACGTCACGCCGCCCATCAAGATCGACCACTTGATGCTGTATTCATCCATCGCGCTCATCTGCTCATAGGACACGGTAAGGTAATTGCGCGTCTTATAGCGGACATACTCGCGGTTGATGACATTTGTGCGTTCAATCAAATCCGCCAATTTGGTCTTCATGGTATCAATCAGCATCTCCGCCGTGACGATGTTTTCCGCCGCATTGGCGTCTTCCGCGAGCATCTTCTCGATGGTGTACTCATTGTCCTTGATTTTCTCCTTTGTATCATGAGCATGGAAGTTTTCCGTCTCAGCGGAGCTTGCCTGATAGTCAATCGCCACCTTCGTGCGCGACATATAGAAACTTGCCTGCGTATCCAGCGTCGGAATCAGCACAACGCTTGTCAGCGCGGAATCGTACATATCAATCGTTGCAAGATGGTTCTGATAGTGGCTCATGAATTTCTGATACTCAATGTTGCGCAGCTGATTCTGATATTTCAGCTTGGACACATAGCGGTCGCGATTTTTGGATAACCCGCTCTGCCGCACATACGCGGTGTACTTTTCAAGGTCAATGTTAGAGAAATTCTGTGTCTTCTTCTGCAAAGAGATAAACGTCTCGTTGTTGGCTGAGGAACGGAACGTGCCGTTCTCGTTCGCGCGGCTCTTCAAAAAGCGGCTGACTTTGCCGATTTCTTTCTCGAAGAATGTGCCGATTTCCACATACTCCAGTTCATCCAGTTCATTCCAGTTCGGATTGAGCGCCGTATCGACGTAGGTGTAGTTCTCGTAGAACACTTCCTTGTACGCCTCGATAATCAGCTGGAGCATGTCGCCGGTGCTGATGCTTGCCGGCAGTTCCTCATTGCGCTTGTAGGAGACGGTGTAGGTGGTGGCAATCTTGTAGGCGCTGGCGCTGCCGGAATCAATCGACATGCCGCCGACGCTTGACGCGCTTACGCTGATGTGCTCCGCCAGCGCAAGGGACTCCATGTTCGTCACGCCCGCCTTTTCAAGCGCACGCGAAAGCACCTCATCAGACTTGAGCAGCGAAATGTTGAATCGCGTCTGATTCGGATAAAGTCCCCTTGTCGCTTCCTCATAGTTCAGGGCAATGAGGGCGGTTGCCGACTGCATCTTTCCCGGATGCATCAGGGCGCTGGTGGTCACCATCGCCGCGATGATCAGCAGCAGGCAAAGCAGGCGGTATCTCCACACACCCTGCAGCATCCGCTCAAGAAGCGACCACACGCCGCTCCTTGCTCGTTTCCGGTTCTTTTCTTTCATGCTTGCCTTTCTCCTCGCCTTGTTCCTGCTCGCCAATCGCCATCGCAATCGGCAGCAGCATAAAGACCGTGTTGATATAGCAGTAGAACACCGTGTTGTCGGTGGCGTAGGTAATGAAGCCGTAAATCGTTTCGTACAGCAGCAGCAGGGCTGTCTGCATCCCGAACTCCTTCTGGCACCACACAATGCGCCCGTTCCAGCTGTACCAAATCCAGAACGCGAAGCCCCAGAAGCCTAACTCGATGTACATGGTAACAATATCGTTGTGCATTCCGCCGAAGTTGTGCGTGCCGAATACGCCAACGCCTGCTTCCGTCATGATGCTGATATAGCGTGTAACATAGCCAATGCCATACCCTCGGAAGCCGGGGGAAAAATCGTAGACCTCCTGAAAAGCGGCATAGAGCCTGTCGCGCCCCATCGTGTCAATCTCCAGCGCATGGACGATTTCGTTGAACAGCCCCGACTGAATCAGGTACACATACCCGAAGCAAATGACAATAGCGCCAATGGAAATGATGATAATCAGGACGCTTTGGGCTTTCGGTTTTCTCCTGCGGATAAACTCGCCCATCAAAAACACGCCGACCAAGCCAATCAGCGCGATGCGTTTGAGACCCAGAAAGAAGAACAGCCCCGATAAGCCGGCATAAATCAGGCGTTTTTTGCCTCGCTCGCAGCACAGGGCGAACAGCAGCATCAGCCCGAAGGCAAACGTCAGGTCATGTACTTCCAGCGCCTTGATGGCGGCGTTCGTGTCAATCCCGCCGGACTTTGCAAACGCAATCAGCCCGGTCACAAACGCCCCGATGCCGTTCTCCTTGATGGACATCAGTACAATGCCCATATTTCCCGCGCACATGGCATAGAACGTATAGTCAATGCTCCTGCGCCCGAAGAGATACACCGCGCTGCACATCGCGCTGAGCGATATGACATGGTAGAGAATCGTCGAGCAGCCGCGCGACATGTAGTTAAGCTGCTGAAAGTCCAATGCCCAGTACAGCATCGACAGCGACACCATCATCAGGAACGGCAGCCCGAACATCACCGCAAACTGTCCCACGGTTTTCAGCCGCCGGAAGTCGCCCGTCACCAGCATAAACAGCAGCGCCATGCCCAGCACGCCGACTTGCATCACATATTTTGTGAACCACGGCAGTGGAAATCCGCCGCCATCCACAAAACCGATGGTCATCATGCCGATATACACCCATTTCAGATACGCCGGGCGCGGTTGAATGTCCTTTTTCAGCATTTCTTTTCGTCCAGCTTCCGCCAGATTGACCCAATTCGCCGCGCCATGCTTGCCACAGAATAGCTTTCCAAGAATCGGCATCTGCCCTCCTTTGCCATGCCGCGGTACAGCGCTTCATCCTCGTAGAGCCGGCGAACCGCGTCCCGCAGCGCATCACGCTGTTTGGGAATGATCAGACCGTTTTTGCCCGATTCGATGTAGTCGCGCACGGTGTCCGATTCCGTGGTGATAATCGGCTTGGCGAACATCATCGCCTGCAGGAACACCAGCTGCCCCGCCGAAATGCGCGCATCGGCAAGCGGCACAATCACGCAGCAGCATTCTGACAGCATTTGATAGTACTTCTCGCCGAACACATCGTGATAAATGCGGATGTTGCTGCCGGGGTTCGGGTGGTTATACGCGTCGGACAGAATGCGTACCTGATACGGCGTGTCCTTCAGCGCATCCACAAGGAAGTCATAGTCGCGGTTGCTCTTTCCCGCCGCGAGGATGAATCGCTCCTCCCCCTGCGGAATGTGCCCGCCGCGGTTCAAATCGCCCAGCCCCAGCGGCACATAGGTGAACTTGTCCGTGCCGAAAATGGACTGGTAATACGCCGGTTCGCTGCTGGAAAAGCAGACGATTTTGTCCAGCGCGGGGCTGTTCACCGCCTTGCGCATGAACCACGCGTACAGTTTGCCCTTCCAGCCCTGCTTCGGGCGGTAGATGAACGTGGTGACGATGAGATGGCAGTGCTTTTTCAGGTGAAAAATGGCGCTGTAAAAAGCGAAAAACAGCCCGTAAAACTGCTGGTAGGACAGAATGGTGCCAAATTCCTTGCGGTGACGCAGGACTTTGAGTGGAAAGAGGAAGAATTTCGCCTTTTTCTTCCATGCGCTGTCCGAAAAATGGCTGTCAATATGCCAAATGTTCCACTTTTCCCCTGTCTCCGCTTCCATCAGCGCCGCAAAGTTCCATTCCGGCTGCGGCGCGCTGTCCAGCAGAATGAGGTTCGCCTGCCCGTCGTTTGCTTTCATGACATCAGCTCCCTGATTGCCTGATGATTTCGCTCGCAGTTGTGGTCGTCGAGCGCGCCGAAGGTATCGCGGATGTGCTTCTGCATTTCCGGCGTGACGGCGCACTCCGACGCAAGCGCGGTTTCGATGGCTTGCAGCAGCGCCTCCTGCGTCGTCACGACCTCCCCGAAGCCGTCCACGCGATAGTCGAAATAGCCGCGGTCGTGGTGCGTGCCCCAGTACCGCGCCTCGTCAAACTGGTAGTAGATTTCGGGCTTGAGCATATACGCGAAGTCGAACTGAATGCTGGAGAAGTCCGTTATCAGCAGCGCGGAGGCCATCAGCAGCGTCTGCACATCCATCTGCCCCAGCGCGCCGATTTTGACGTGCGGATTCTCCGTGTGGAAGGCGGACAGGAAGCGCTGCACCTCGAAATGCGGGTAGAACACAGCGTCGTAGCCGTATTTCGTCAGCAGCTTCTCCAGCTTCGGGTCGGAAATGACCGCCTGCCAGTGCTGGAAATAGTCCGTCTGCTCAAACTCCGCCTGTGTTTTGCCCTCCACGGCGTACGTCCGCCACGTCGGCATAAACAGCACCTGCCGCTTCGTCTCGTGCGGATGCAGAAGCGCGTCATATCGGCACAGTCCCAATCGGCGGACGACGCCTTTCGGATACCCGAACGCCGACTCAACGAAATCACGCTCCTTTTGCAGCGTCGTGACAAACAAATCCATGACGACGTTGGGGTAATGGTACCACTTCATATCGTCAATCATGATGCCATGCTGCAAAAACACCTTTTTTCCGCGCACGATGTGGAGCTTATCGAGCATATAATAGCGTTCAATATCAGGCGTATAGCCGGAAACATGGGTGGAAACCTTCATTTCCGACGCGGCGCAGAGCAGGTAGTGCCGCCAGCTGCGATACGGCACGACGCTGCCCAGCTGCGCGACGCGGTCATAGTCGGGCAGCTTGGGGTCTGCGACGTAGACGGCGTTGATTTCGGGGTGCGCCTGCCGAAGATACGCGAAATAGTGATAGCCGTTGTCACGGGCTTCCCTGCCGCGCTCGGACACAAGCCAAACGTGGCGGTACCGCGGATTGGTGACTTTCAGCACGCCGGCGCAGAGGGCTGCCGCCTCGTACTTGATCAGTTCGCCCAGCAGGGTGGCGCCGCGGCGGAATTTTCGCAGGATGTCGCTCATAACATGTTTTCCTTACTGGTCAAGAATCTCCTCATATGCCTTCAGCCTTTCTTCCATATAGAAGAACGGTGCGCGCTCGCGGACGCGCTGCTGGTAGTATTGGTAGACTTCCGGCTTGTCCAGCATCGTCCGCAAGCCCTCGAAGAGGGATTCTTCGGTGTTCTGCGTAATCAGGCCATACTCGCTGTCGCCCAGGATCTCGCGCATTCCGGAGCAGTCCGTCGTCACGACGGGCTTTTCCAGCACAACGGCTTCGCTCACCACCGTGCTGAACCCCTCGACGTAGGACGGGCAGACGTACAAATCCGCCGCCGCCATATACGGGTACGGGTTATCGCGGAAGCCCAGCAGCTGCACGCTGTCCAGCAAATGCTCGTCAACCACCTGCTCCGCCAGATCTTCGTACAGCTCCCCCTTGCCCAGAATCAGCAGGTGGAAGTGGTAGCCACGGCTTTTGAGCAGCCCGCAGACATGAATCAGCCGCTCAAACCCCTTGCGCGGAATCAGGCTGCCAACGCTGACCATCAGGAACTCGCCCTTCGGGATGTCGTCCACCGGCTCGTCCTTCCGGCGGCGGATTGCCTGCTCATCCAGCATATTATAGGCGACATGGACGCGCTCCGTCAAGCCGAATTTCGCGGAAAACGCTTCCTTGACGTTCTCCGACACACAGTAGATGCCGTCAAACCGCTCATAGCACGCCTTTTGATGCTGCATGGAGCGGAACAGGCGATCCTGCTTGGTGTACGTCTGCACGTCGATATGCACCCACGCGTACTTTTTCGCGTGCTGATTGGTGGAGTAGGCGAGGATTTTTGTCGGGAACGCCTCCATGAAGGCAACTTCCACATCCGCATCGCTCCTGAAGAACCAGCGGTACAGCCATTTCGGCGGGATGATGTACTGTATGATGCCGCTGAGGATTTTCTGCACCCTGCCGTTCTTCACGCGCAGCGCCGGGCGGTAATGCACCTCCGGCGACAGCATCCCGGCGCGGGTATCATCGTGGAAAAGCGTCATGAGCGTCACGTCGTAGCGGTCTTTGGGGAGGCGGTTGACTGTTTCCACCAGCACCCGCTCCGCGCCGCCCCCGCACAGGCTGTATATCAGGAACATTGCTTTGCGCTTTTTGCCATCCATCACGCGCGTTTTCCTCCGATTTCCTCCATGTAGATTTCCAGCAGCCGGTCGCAGTAGCGGTCGAGCGTCATCATGCTTTCCTTCTTCGCGCGGCAGTTGCGCGCCATTTCATCCAGCAGTGCCGAATCGCTATACAGCGTGCGAATCTTCTCCGCGTACGCTTCGGGCGTGAAGGTGTCGTTGAGGACGCCCGTTTTGCCCTCTTCCACCAGCTCCGGCATTCCACCGATGCGGTTGCACAGCACCGGCGTGCCCAGCGACTGCGATTCCAGCAGCGCCAGCGGACAGTTTTCATACCACAGGGAGAGGTGGAGGGTGAAGCGCGCCGCCGCGACAAGCTCCTGCAGTTCTCGCCCAGTCTTGAAGCCGACGAAGCGGACGTTGGGCAGGCCGCACGTTCGGCAGAGTTCCTCCAGCGGCCCGCCGCCCGCAATGACGAACGGAATCTCCGGCAGCAGGCGGCAGGCGGCAAGGATGCGGTCGATGCCTTTTTCCTCTGACAAGCGCCCGAAATACAGGACGTAATCGCCCTTGGGCACGTCTATCTCCGCCGTCTTGCTCAAAAAGTTATGAATCATGGTGGTTTTTCCGGCATAGCGCGGAACAGACAGCAGTTTTTCCTCGATGAAGCGGCTGGGGCAGATATAGCGCGCCACGCGGTCATACACATGGCTGCTGGTATAAATCGTGCCTTCTATCGCGCCGATGAGGCTCTTTGCGCGCGACCCGTGGATGCACTTTTTGCGCACGCACGCCATTTTGCACTTCTTCCCGCTGCATTCCTCGCAGAGTTTCCATGTGCCGAATTCCATCATCATGTGGTTCGGGCAGAGCATCTGCAAATCGTGGACGGTCTGCACCATCGGGATGTTTCTCTCTGCGCCCGCCAGAATGACGGAGGGGGTAAGCTGGAAATTGATGTTGTTGAAGTGGATGATATCCGGGTGGAAGCGGTCGATAACCTGCCGCATTTTGCGCCGCGCCTCGCCGGAATAGATGATGCGGAAGGGGTAGAGCAGCTTTTCCGCGCCGGACGCGTGGAAGTCCATGTTGACAGTCGTCAGCCCTTCGGCGTTCCCGACGGTGTTTTTCTCGTCATACATGCCGAAATATTCCACCTGATGACCGCGTCTCGTCAGTTCTTCCCCAATGCGGAGCATATACGTTTCCGCCCCGCCGCGCGGGTACAAAAACTTATTGACCATCAGGATTTTCATCGGTTTTCTTCCCTTCCACGTTGATTAGAGGGAGACGCAAGGGGCGCTGCCCCTTGACTCCGCAAGGGACTTCGTCCCTTGACCCTTTCGCGCGATTCAGTTGTTGACACTTTCATGCTCTGTCCGCGTGTTGATTGGGGAACCCAAGGGGCGCTGCCCCTTGACTCCGCAAGGGACTTCGTCCCTTGACCCTTTTCGCGATTCCAAGCCGGCTTACGCCCCGCCGCGCAGTTTCTTCCTGAGCTTGCGGACGGTCATTTCCAGCAGGTACTGGAATTCCGGCGTTCTGCCGTATACCGTCAGCACGACCGCGGCGAAAATCGCGGTATAAATCAGCCCTTGGGCGATGAACCAGAAGAAATTTGTCTGCGGCATCAGCTGGAAAATCCAGTAGGACACGGCGCTGATCCCCGCGACCACCACCCAGCGGACGATGTAATCCATGAAGTAGCGGCGCAGCTTCTTCTGCCAGTCCTCCTCAATGCCGTAACGCATCAGCACATACGGTTCAAACCAGACGCACGTCAGCAGGCTGGAGATAATCGTGCCGCCGATGATGCCCGCCACGCCAAAGCGCCGCACCAGAATCAGCGATACAACAAGGTTGATGATGGCCTCCGCCAGCGCCTTGTAGCGGTCATACCAGAACAGCCCCAGCGCCTCGCGGAACTGCAGCCCCATCTGACGAAGGCCGCTGATGAAAAACTCCGCCATGATGATAACGACGACCGTCATCGAGAAAAGGTACTCTTCGCCGAAAATCATGCGGATGAAGAAGTTGATCAGCGTCACCAGTCCGCCGGAGAGGTAGCCGTAGAGCAGGAACGCGGCAAAATCGAGGATGCGGAAGATTTCGTAGACGCGTTTTCTGCCCTCCAGCGCGTTCAGGTTGCCGATGCTGGCGGTGAATGCGCCCGTCACATGCCCCAGCAGGTTGTTGACGTTCATCAAAACGAGCTTGTAGTTGGAGTATATGCCGACCGTAGCCAGCCCGTCAAACGCAGACATAATCAGGTTATCCGTGCTGCGGACGATAACCGTCGCCAGCTTATGCAGGCTCAGCGCGCCGACGTTCTTGAAAATCGCCTTGCGCTCCTGCGGTTCGGGCAGCTCCTTGTACTGCTTGAGGTACGGGAACTCCCTGTCCGCGCGCGCCCAGATGATAGCGCTGGTGAGCATCGGCATGAAAAGCTGGATAATCAGGTAGAGGATGAAATTCCGCGTCGTTACCAGCACAACGATTTGCAGAATCAGGCGCACGATGCCGATGATTTGGTCAACCGCCTTGCGGATGTATGCCTTCTGGTACGCCTGATAGATGGCGTTCTTGTAGGACAGCAGGTATGACGTGACAGCTTGCAGGAGGTACAGCAAATAAATCAGCTGCAAATTCTCGATGCCTTCGCCGCCCTTCATCAGCCGCGGCAGGAACGGCATGAGCGCCAGCCCGATGCCCAGCACCGCCAGCGCAACGATGCGGTACAGCGTGCGATAGAGGTTCATCAGGCGCGCCAGCTGCTTCTCGTCGTTCTGCGCCGCCGGGCGGTACATGCTGAAAATCATCGCCGAGCCAATGCCCAATTCTGCCAGATTCAGCATTCCCAGCACATCGCCGAAGAGGCCGTTCACGCCGAGGTATTCCTGCGACAGGTAGTGGACGAACACCATGCGTCCGCCGAAGGACAGCAGCATGTTCAGCAGTTGCCCCACCAGCCCGACTATCATATTGATGATGGAATTTTTCTTTCTCATCCGTGCTC